>BNJS01001538.1_pt1 | contig 28976 bp, 36 predicted proteins | sample 8540461 | NCBI WGS metagenome assembly BNJS01 (sample SAMD00202454, study PRJDB9452) | human saliva metagenome | isolation source: human saliva | place: Japan | reverse complement strand
ATAAGTTACGACATTGCCTTTCTCTTTTAGCAAGTTCCGCATTCGATGCTAATGTTTCTTTTTCTTTACTATTCATAGCATCCCTACTTTTCTTTTTATATTTGTGTCTATTATATTATATAATTCGACTCAATGTCAATAAAAAAATGTTAAAATATTTTTCTTAAAACTGATTTTGAGCTCGTTATATCGTCATTACTGATACAGTAAAAATCTTAAAAATCGTAAATTGATAAATGTATCGAATTTATAGAAAAACTGCCCTTAAAATCGTTTAAAATAAGAAATGCTAATTGAGTCACTTTCCTATTTGTTGTTTAAATAGCCCTGATAAGTTTGTTCCATGAGCATGCATAGTCAGGGACCAACTCCACTAGTTTGCATGTTTAACATATGAAAGTTTCTAGGACTACATTTTCAAAAATCTACATCACCACAAATTTTAGAAACAGTTCATCATAAACACGATTGATTGAAACATCAACAACAATGTCCCTTTCTTAATATAATCTTCCTTGATGAAATTAGTGTGCCCACCCACCAACAATAATGTCGCACCCCTACATTCTTTTTAATATTTAAGTCCTTACTATGAAAAACCACACTGACACCTGCATTTTTGTTTAACATCAATGAACAGTCTTTCCTCCAACAATCATGCTTCTGTTGATAATTTTTACTTTTCTTTCCACCAACATCAATATTGTAGCTTCTAATAATCGCATAATTCCATAGCTACATGTCTCATACAATCTTTTACCAGCACTTTAATCCAGCTCACCCTGGAAACTGTCAACATCAAATCGAGGACTAATAGAATTTAAAACTTTATGTTCATCAATATGTCAGTTTAAAGCCAATTGTACGATAAGACCATCTGTTAAATACAAACGTTCATTATAAAGTTCCAATAAATTTAATTAAATCATCTTCCGCTACTGTTTTAGGAATATTGATAACACTCACATCAATTCCCACTTCTTCGCACTTTAATTTTTATTACGAACATAAATCTGACTAGCTCAGACTTTTCTGAATCAACCATAATAACACCCAAAATAGTTTTGCGTGATCTCGTTCTTAATTTTTTTTCTTTTAATTCTTCTCTAATTTGTTTAGCAACTGCTTTTTCCGTCTACCAAAATCATATACTACCCTTTTTGTTAAAACTAAAAAGTTCTTGTTAAAAAGTTTTTTAATAAAAATTTGTTATATACTATCCCAAAGACTTCCAATTACAATCGCTCAATTGATTAACATTAGAAAAGTTCAATTCGTACAAATTCATCACGTTTATTTTTTTCAAATTCATATAAACCAAGACTCAATTGTCGATTTTTAGATTCTTTTTGCTAATTGATCCTCACTGCACCTCAAAATTCATACAATTCTTTTTGTTTTTTTCTTCTGACAAATTAACTCAAATTGTGTTTGGATTTCTTGTTTCATTTTTTTATCTTCCTTTTCTTCATTGTTTTTTTATACTATATTATACAACAAAGAAAGAAGTTCTGTCAATAGTTTTCAAAATTATTTTTTTAAATTTCTTTTTTTGTCAGACTGACCACTTGTTGCATTTTTGATTAACTGTTACAGAAGAAAAAAATCTTGTAAATCAAAGTCACACTCAGCTCGTTATCTTCACATTGTTTTCTTGCTTTTTTACCATCCATACTATTTATAGATACATCAAGATAAATTTTACCTGCAGCTCGCCTCGCCATGTTCCTACATAATGATTTTCTTTGCTGACTAAATCTTTGTTTTGCTCACAATACTCATCATAGCCACTCAATGTTAAATCATCAACAGAACTAAATTCAACTGACGCTCTGGATATTTTGAATAACAGAAACCAACTTGTGGAGAAAGTTCTTTACATAAGGATTGTAAATGCTTCCACCATCTCGTCCAGAAAGTTGTGCTTAATACATTATCAACAGCATCAACGTAAACTTGAGATCCTTTCATATTTAGATTTAATTGTGCTCTATCTGTCCCTAACAATGTCATACATAGCCCTCAGACGGACCATCTGTCGCATTAAGATTTTCACCATGCTTCGAAATGATTTTGATCTCGTATATTCTTTGACCTTTTTAACAGAATCAAACGTGAACATCATTACCACCTATAGCGCACTTTGCAGTTTCGACTGACACACTGCAGTTATTCCATTTTTTTGAAATGTGCTATTTTTACTCATTTATCTATCCTATCCTTTATTGTTTTATTTAAGAAACTTATATCAAACTGCTAGGATAAAAAAATAAAAAGAACTAAAATTTAGTCCTTTTATTTAGCTCATTAAAAAGATTTTTTTCTATCTTTTTAGAATTTCTACAATTTTTTTCAATATCCAAAGTCTGTAAGAATATTGTTTTTTTGTAGTCCTTTACTATCTTTTTAATTCTTTGATGATACTATCTTCGTTATAATGTTTACCCATTTTTGCCAATAGATTCTGCCATGGAAACATATTTAAGTCACTTTATCATCAAGATTTGCTCTTTGCAAAAATCGAATTCATATCTTTCATCTCCTTTCTATTACTTATTTTTTTATTATTATAACAAATTTTTAAATAGTTTCTCAATATAAAAATTACTATTTTTAGTTTTCATGTTCTTCTATCATCTTTATAAACAGCTTTTTAATTTATTTTTTTAACATTATTAGTCCCTTTTATTTTAACATAAGCAAGGAATGCTCCAATTAAATAAATTAAACCAAAAAACAATCATAGAAGATAGAGATCCCAAATTTAAGAGAAATAGACCATAAACAATTGAAACAATGAAAAAGATACTAATTAGTTCATATAGACTATATTTAATTCTTTTAATTCTATCTTGAGCCTATTCTTTAAAAGTCAACTTCATTATTTTCGCATTTAGCACCTACTAATAGAATAATGTTATTTTCATCAATCCAAGAATAACCATTCTCATAATCTTCTTGACTAAATTATTGATGATAGCTCTGTTATCTTTTAATTTCATCAAAATTAACAATTTCAAAGATTTCATTATTTATCATTTCAAATACAGTGCCTTTTTTTCATATAGACCTGATTGATAATCACTTTGTAAATCAAGAATAGTTTATTAAAAATGTCTTAAATGTCACTTTTTAATATTTAGGATAAGATAAATCTTATCTCCCTGTCTGCCCTACAACAACCATTATTTACTCACTTTATTTAAAAATAAAGATTGTTACAAATTACTTTTTATAATTTTATCAATGTGAGCTGAGCTCCAATTGTTCACGATTGCCAATAATATAATTAGGATTTTCTTTAACCATAGTGTTGTAGCACCATTTACATCAGCACTGATTTTTTTCTTTTTACCACTTCTATATAAACCTCTTTTTAATTCTTTTTACTGAGAATTTATATTTTGCACCTTCCTTATAATTAGGTATTTCATCATAATCTAAGAATGAAGCTTTAGAAGTCATAACTTTCTTCTCTAACAATGACTGTTATACCTAACAATTGGCATTTATAAGTCAATTGATTTATAAATTTTGTGTAAGGAATACTTACAAAGTTCTGATTGTTTCTTTTTTTCCTAGATTTATTTCATTCTTCCAACCACTATTATTACCAATAATTACTTTACTTACATCTCTCTCGTCAAAAATAATTCGCCAAAAAAACTTTGTAATTTTGTGAATCTCATAAGAGATTTTGTTATTTCTTTTTAGCCAAAGACTGTCAAGAGATTTTGAAGTCAAAAAAATATTATTAGTCAACAATGACTTTTTGTTTAGAAAGTCATTTTGTTATAATATTGGTTAATAGATTTAATCTTTTTACCCTGAAATTAAGATAGGATTATCACCATCATTTGTTACAACAGTAGCAAGATTGTTTGAAACCCTCAAATCACTAGCTGCTACTCTTTTGATTCTGTTTCAATTTATTTTCTTTTATTTCATAAATCACTTCTATAACATAACATCCAACTTTGGGAATAATTCTTACTTGTTGTGGTGTTTCTACTTTTGTAGGTATTCTTAAATCTAAACTAGATTTACAGATAATCAAATTGTTATCTTCATCTCTTTTTATTTGAAAAAGTTTGTTTATTAAATTCAACAATAAATCTACCATCTGTTTTATGTAAATATTTAGGAAGTCTAACTTTTTTTATTATAATCTGATTTTTTTAATTAAACTCCAAAATGATGAAATATTGTTACCCAACTTCTTCAAAAACAGTATTTGATACTTTTTGAAGCTAATCTCTATAATCAAATTGATTATTTTGATTGAAGATTCTATTTAAGTTTCTGCCAAAGTTAAAGTATCAGCCTCCTTATCAAAAGTCAAGATTGTCTAAATTCAAAAAGATCTGCATTATAAAGATTTTTTTACTTTTGAAACAGAGTTCATCACAGATAGAGTATAATTTATGATTAGGTCTAATCTTATGAGTTTCTGTTAGCTGCATTTTATACCTCCTTTTTATATTTTTTTATATCTAAAAATAACGTTTTTCAGTCAATAAACATTATACAATTGTAATCCCAATTTAAAAGAGCACGTTCAAAGTAGGCATAGATTTAATTAGATTGATACCTGACTTCATATCTTCTACATAAATATAAAAAGTTAACTGACTCTTTTATTTAGTATTTCTTCATAGAATAAGTCAAGATTAAATGCCAAGTTGTTCTAGCTCCTTTTTTTCATTTTCCATAATCCAATCAATAGAGTAATTAAACTACCAGAATTAAGTCAAAAATACTACTAATTCCAAATGGCAATGTAATTGTAAAACCAAGATAGGATTGTAGTCAAAATATTAACTGATGATAGTCCAATTGAACTATAAAAGCAACATTTTACAACTGAAGAAAGCTTTCCTAATAAATTTCTTAATAATCACATATAAGATAAATAAGAATATAAATTTGAAATAAGAATTGATAGAACTTTAGGATTGCCTGTTATATAAGTCAAAAAAACATTTTGGATAAAATGTTGAAAAATCAAACTCTTGTAGCCTAAGTTTAGCTCCTTGTAATTTTTTTAAATTAAATATCTTTTTAGCATATCAGGTGTTAAATTATAAATTGAGTCCTTTGTGTTCAACAATAATTTTATAATGCTATTATCTTTCAATTTCATAATATTAGCACCAATTCTTTTATTAGGATTGATAGCAATAGGATTTCCAACTTTAGATAACATTAAAGTTCATCTCCGTTTGTATCTCCATAAGCAAAACTATTTTTCTAAATCAATATTATACTCTTCAACAAAGTTCATTGATTTTCTTATTCTTAGCTCTTGAAGTCCACATTGGTTTAATTTTTCCAGTAAATAAGTCTTTCTTAAATTCATAACCAGAGCCAATCGCTAAATCAGCATTATATTTTTCACCCATGCGTGATACAATAAAATCAGGTGAACCTGAAATAAAGATAACCATATGTCCTTGCTCTTTGTGTTTATTGATTTTATCACGAGTGTAAGTATAAACTTTATCAGAGCTTAATTTCATTACTTGGTCAGTAACAAAATCAATTTGGGCTTTAGTTAGACCTTTAATCGTTGTTGAGAAGTTTTCAGTAAGTGCTTCTAAATAATCTTCATAACTAACTTGCGATTTTTTTCCAAAGCAGTTTCGTCCTTTAACTTGTTTAATATATTCTTCTTGTGGAATGATTTCATATTTCAGCAATTTCTTATAAAGCTCTGTTACTAATGAGTCTCTATAAATTGTTCCGTCAATGTCAAAAAAGGCTGCAATTTGTTTCTTCATTTTATTCTCTTTTCTATTTAAGTTTAAGCTGTTTTAAGCTGTTTTACTGTAAAGTCGATAAATGTATCGAAAGTTCATTTTTACAGCCCTTTAGCATTGCTTGTATGACGATATAACAACCCTCAAACTGATTTAGAGTCTTTGTCAAAGTCCTTTTTCTAAGCTGTTTCTGATGAATCTAAAGTTCGTCAGCAAAGTTTCGTTTGATTTGATTAAGGAAAGCCGCATTTTCTTTTTCAGTTGTTTGTTGAAGTAATTTATTGATAAGATTACTTGTTATTCTAATGCTGTCTAAATATGATTTCAGATTTAATTGACAATCTTCTTCATTAAGAATAAAGTTCATAATCTGCTCCATATAGTCCATTCTGATAATCAACAAGAGCTTCAAAAGCGTCATTGATTTCCGTTTGTTTAAGCATTTTTTGTTCTACAAGTTTAGCTACGAATAACGTACTTATAATTTCGATTACCAATAGATTTTCGTCCATTATTACCTCTTTCTATAGGTTATTTAATCCATTATACAATACTTTTCTTAAATACCAACAAAAAGAAAAAGAGCACTTATATAAAGTCACCTTAATCAATGTCTTTCAAATAAATAATTCTTTCTTTGTAATTAGGGAGTCGTCATTTTTTTGGAAATACTATCTAACAATCTTATTAAGGATTGTATTTACTTTTAAGTAAGTCATCTTTTTGTAAGAATACTACCGAATAATTGGAAAGTTCTAGATAAAAATCTTCAAATACTAACAATGATTTAATTTCATCTTTTATGAAACGCTCAATCTTACTGAAATTATTTCTAAAAGTTTCCGCTCAAATCTAACAAAAATTATCTTTGACTCTATCTTCTTCTGTAATGCTTCTAATAAGATTTGAATTTCATCTAAGAAATTCTTTTGAGCAATTATACTATTTACAGAATTTTGAGAGAAACTGTAAACTTCCATTTCATCATGAATTGCTCTACAGTTAATTCTTTTGCTTTCATATTTTCTTTATTATGGAAGTCATCTTGTATTAACTACTCTTACCCAAGGATAATCTTTTGCGTATTGTTCAAATTCTTGTTTTAATAGAGCTTCAAATTCTTCATAAGTAAATAAAGCATTAGGGAACTCATCATTATCCAATTGCTCTTTAAACCAAGTTAATGTATCATTATCACTTTTCTTAATATTACAATCAGAACAAGATAGCAAAACATTTCCATAAGTTAAAATATTACATTTTGAAGCAGGGTGAATATGGTCCCAATTCAAATCTTTACTTCCATATTTCTTACCATTTTTTAAATTGATAAGTGTATCACCACAATAAGCACATTTTCCTTGAGTTAAGAAAATTGCATAACGGCAAATATCCTTTCTTTCAGCCGTATCCATATTACGCTCAATACAAGCTGAAAAATGTCTTGATGGCGAATATGCCGGGGTATATAAATGTGGATAATCGTCCGTAGATTTTGAAAGTCCAACCACATATTTATCCCTTTTGTTCCTCAGTTAATTTTTTGAAATAAATTATAATTCATTTTATCAAATTCTTTCTATGTAAAGTCTTTATATTATATATTATCTCTACTTTCTGATTCAACTAAGAAAAAAGCCAATTTCTTGTGCTTTTTTTCTGAAATTTTATTTATTTTTATCTGTTGCTAATGCACTACCATCTAATTCTAATATCTTCAATCCACCTGGATTAGACTTTTCAAGAAGATAGCTGTTGTTTCCCTTTTACCAAACTTGTTCAAACTATCTAACTCACTGCTTAACTAATAGAATACTCATAATTGATTCTTCACTAATTGCATATTAGACTCTTTAATTCTTTTTACAGATTCTGCTAAACCATCAACACTGCCCTCTACGTGCTCTGCAATACCAACCCCATGTAATCTATCTTTTTCTGCTTCTGCTCAGCCCTGCACCAACAATTTTAATTTTATCTGCTTCTGCAAATTCTTGACATCCATTCTTTTACGTTGATCTGCGTTGATTTCTATTCATTGATTGTTTAACTTCAGCACACGTTCAACTCTTGTAATAAAGTGTTTTAACAATGATGTAACCGTATGTTGACATTTCTTCACCAACTTGCTTTTTGAACTTCACACGATTTCATCTTTCTTTTCAAATAATTCATCACACTCAATTTTGGAACGCCTCTGTCTTCATCCCTCAATGTAAGATTGAATTTGTGCTTTTGGACGAGTCCCAACTTATAAAAACGTCTGTTACGTTATTCTCTGAAACTCTATATTGACTCACGCCCATAACTACGAATACATTATCCTAGCTCTTTGTTTCAACTGCCATTTCTTCTTGTTGCATACGAAAGTCTTCACCCTATCGTCAACTTTGTCAATTCCTAGCCAAACAGAAATGTAAACCGCCCTGTTGAAAGTCTCTGTGTTACTTTACCTAATCTTTCAACAATCGCTACACTTCCCTAGTGCCACAAATGTACCAAAAATTGAGAAGAAAAATGCACCACCGCGATGCCAAAATGATTAGAAAAAAATTATAAAAAAAGTGCCAATCTTTTTCTCCTTACCATGCTCTAATTCTTAAACATCGATTTAATGACTAAAAATATCTTTTTAACTTTTATACTATATTATTCCAAAAAATAAAAAGATTTTGTTCCACCCTCTTTTTATTATTTATTCATTTCTCGTTTATCAATTTCACCACCAACGTTGATGCCATCCTTTTTCACTTGATTGAACGCTCCTGCTTCCATAAACTTTAAAATCTGTTTCAGCTCCTTTCTTCTTATCAACTAATTTAGAGAAATTTCTCTTGATTTGCTTTTTAGCCATCACTTTGCTTCTGCATAAATGTCACTACTATTTGCTAATGCTCTTTATATTACGCAAACCCCTTTTTTTCTTCTTCACCCTCTGCATTTTTTTCCACATTCTCACGATCTCCAGTACCAAACTACGCTCTGTACTACTCTTTGCAATTTGACTATTATTATCATCAATAATAGATTTCATTTCACGTCATTCCTTGACCCTAACCTTTTACGCCATTTAATACGTTGCTTTGTAATCTTCATATTCAGATTTATGACCACCCTAATTCTTTTTGACCCAAGAATTACTCAGCATTATCAAATTTCCACTAATATCTTCTTTTGGAACATCTTTATAACTCAAAACCGCTTTGCTTTCTAATTCGTTTAAACGTCTGCAAATTCTTGACTCTGTTCCACTTTTCTCTCAAAACTGACCCAATATTGCTTTTTGGACATTTGTCGCTCAGCCACACATTTCATAGTCACACCTTTGCTTCCAATGTGCATTTGACTCATTTAAAAATACCTCTTTGAAAATTTTTTTATTTTCTATATCGTTACTAGAATGTTGCTAAACGCATAAAAACTGTTTTACCAGCCCCTAGCTCATATTCGATAAACTAACCCTAACTATTGTTAAAATGCCCTTAGACTGCACTCTATTTGTTTTTTTGCCTAAAAATTTTAAAATGTATAAGAATAGATTGATAAATCCAGTTTTACAAACTCGCACTGCCAAGTACCAACATTATTGTAATTATCTTGATTTACTCTTGCAAATCCTTTTTGGATTTTTTTGATTATCATAACCCAATCGTTCTAGAGAAAACAATTACACCTAGATACCCAATAATATAATCTAATACACGTTATGTAAGAAAAATATTAACTAATGTACCAATGATTAAACCACCAATGTTGCAATGCAAATTCTACTAATACCAGCTAAATCTTTCTTACTGTTCTTCCAATGAAAGTTCACCATCTGAACATAACAGAAACTCGATTAAGAAAGTCTCATTGCTACTGTTACTGGATTAGAAAAAGATAAAATAACACTAAACGTAATACCATTCACAAACGAATATAAATAGAACCATTTTTCATATTTTTTTACTTGAATCTTTCATTGATTTACCAATGTAAAATATTAGACCCATTTCAACAACAATGACAAGATTGCTACAATTTTATACTATGTACGATTGCTACAAACACGCCCCCAAACATAAATTTTGGGAAACCAAATATGATACCAGTATCTCGTTATAATCAATCCAATAAACATTTTACTGTAATACAGAGAATTCAAATCACTTAAACTATACTATTTGTGATTGCGTTCCCTTTGAAACTCATAAATTTCATACCTAAAGTTCCCTTTTATTTTAAAAAAATTTTCTTTACCACATCGTAATTGAAAAATAAAGTTTGTAGTTCTATTCTTTCTCCATTACTTTCCAAATAGATTGTATAATTCTTGTTTTTTTATCTTTGTACTCTTTGTGAAACCCTCACCGCCCAAGATATTTGCTCTTTCTGCCATCGTCCCACTTTTCCCGCCCCTGTCCCAATCGACAGACTTCCTTCTTCACCATACGACCCACTCCCGACTGCTCAAACTACTAATTCACTTTGTTTCAATGATTCGGACAGTTTTTGCTTCTCTTACTCACCTGAGGAACTTTTGTCTCGAAATCCAACCGTTGCGTTACTGTAACTTTCCCTAATATGTTTCTCAACCACCGATCCAATGTTATAAGATGCGTTTAAATCGCACTATAGAATTCTACCACGCCAAATTGATACTGAATAAGATGTGCTATTTTCACCACTTCCACGTTTAGTCCCAACCAGAACCATCGAAAGTTCACTGTCTCACATCACTGACTCGAGAAATTGCAAACCGTATTGATGCCCTCTGTAGCGCACCTTATAAATGCGTTTATATCGCCAGAAATGCCGTTTGACGCCTCTTACCCTTTAGTTCAAATACTCAAGAACAAAAACATCTACTCTGTGTTCTTTTCCAAAAATCATGATGTCCCTTGACCGTTTTTGATCTTTTCAATATCTTGATCTCTATTCCCTGACACGCTTCGCCGTTCTTTTTATTGTGACGTCCCTCGTTTTTTTGATTGCGTTTAATACGCCCTACTGTGTATGGATCTCCCGTCTTTTTGCTAAACGAAATGAATTTTCGTGCATAAACTGTACTGTCTTTATCCATAATGGAACAACGTCTGTATTTAAAACCCTAAATCAATCTTTTCAGATTTTGCTAATGGATTCTTCTGATACTAACTGAACGTTTTCCCTCGTAAGAAAGTGCCTCCAAAAAACGACGCCCTTTCTTCTGAATAATAGGACGTTTTTGTTTCTACCGATTGAAACTGTTTTAGTCAAATACCTGCAATCAGAAATCCCTTTAATTTGTAGATTTATAAACCCAATCTCCATTTTTTTGAATACTTTGAATTCAATAATTTGTTTGATTAGCCTCAAAATTGCGAAAAAGATTATTTTTATAATAGTTTTGACAAATGCCCATGATTCAAACTTAATTGTGCTTTGTCCTTTATCCTTTTCCCACTCTCAAACTTCACTACGATAAGAAGATACGATGCCATTTCTCGTACCAAGCACTTCGTCTAAGATATGTGCCAACTTAGGAAACTGTTCATCAAAAATCATAAATTGCCTGATCTCGATTTAGCCATTATGAATCCATTTCTCAATGCGATTGCATTTCTGATCGCCAACCATATTCACTCAAACTTTCCCAATGCTCGTTAATGACTCTGAACGATCATCCGTAACGCTTCTATGATAAATACCAATCGATGTTTCTAATGCTTTCAAATCACTCAACTCTCATCTTATACGAATTTGTGATGCGCATCTTGACATTCTCCTTTCTTTTTGATGTGATTAAAGTCACTCAATCCCATTTATCCCTACAATTATTATACAAAAAAACTATTTTAAAATGCAAGGGAAAAATCGCCAATTGAACAAAATTTACATGATGTCCTTGACTTAGAATATCATTTGCTCATGTTCTTACTTCTTTATCTGTACACCTCCTGAACATTCTCACGATACACTCATTACCCACATCAAATTCCACCTTTTCATTTGATAATTTTATTATATAAAATATTTAAAACGCTGTCAAACTCTGAATAATGAATTTATTTCATCTTTTTACCTTTATACCTCCATCAAACTTCTTTTCATCTTTTTCATCATACATCAACGAACTAATTCTACAACCTAACGCCCGTCCCAATCGCCATCACATTCTATTAAAAGAAATGAAACGTTGCCTTTAATAAATCCCCATAATCACTTTTTTTTCATCAACATCGACCAATCATACCACATTATCAACTTCTTCTAAAAATCCAATCATATCCAATAGATTCTAGTTTCACTTTTAAATTCTTTAATAGAATCAATAACTAAACTTTTTTTACTTTTTTTACCAATTTTTACAATCACTACCATAACAATCATAAATTTCAATTAAAAACTTTATCCATAATTTCACCTGTTAAAATTCATTGTAAATACCAATCGCTTCATCAATAAATTTTATCTGCTTTTTTTGTTTCACCCTTTGTCTGATTCATTATTGATTAACAAAAATACGACTAACAACATCATCAATACCATCACAAACAGAATTTACTTTAGGAAACCCATTGTGGAATCTATCGCTACTTTACACCAATGTATTACCCTTTCAAATCCAAATTGCTCTCCACCATTATCCCATTTTTAAATTGTGATAACTTTGTTTGATAAATGACTCTATTGCACCTTGTACAGAAACACTTGTATGTTCACCTGCACCAATATTGTGCACTATATGTTCCATAAGAGTCCCAATCAATCACCCAATAGAAAGACAATCTAACACATAGCTCAAATGACGAACAAATGCCAGCCTCCCTAAATTTCACTGTTTCAATCTTTTTCAACCATCCATAATTGAGTCTCACAATACTTAATTCCCTTTATCTCCACCGCCAGACCATTTGAGTTCCACATCATTAAATTTAACTTTGTCAGAAACACTGTCCATTTGCTCATACATATCTACAGTGCTCATTATCAAATACTTTAGATAATGAATATCCAAACCACCCATTGAATCTGTTTCAACATGAGCTGGAACTGAGTCCCCAAACTCTCACTACTACGCTAAGGAAAGATACTCATGACTCATTTTAACAATTCCCATCTTTAATCCACCCATAACATTTGTATTAAATGTTCCATAAGCCCACGATACCCTCTGACACGATCGTCAGTACCAAAATGGAAAAAATATAATCTGCTTCTTGAATGTCAGAGATTAACTCATCTGAAAAAAATCATCACGCAAATCTTGAATGTAAACTTTGCCAATTTTTTTCAATTTCACCTTTATAGAAAGATACTATTTTTTTCTGCTGTTCTAATCTGGGTCCTTTAACTTCGCTCCTAATCTATTTAATACACTGCTCAACTCCCTTTAAACCACCAATACCACCAATAAATACTTTTTTTTATTTTTTTGTATGTGTTTTTTTAAAGTTCCTGTTCATTTTTAATCTCCTATGATTTGATTACCTGTTGCTAAATTTATATTATATTGTTTTTTTGAAATTCCTTGAAAAAAATAAATCATCTTTATAAAATTGCCAAATATCTTTGTAATAATTTCTTTTATTTAATTTTGCAAAATCACCAATTTTATATTTCCATATCATCGCTATGCCCCTAGTATTTTTTTCAATACTGCTCTAATGTAACTACTAACAATCTTTCAATATGTTCACTCACCAATGCTAAAATAAAGATTGGATTATAAAAAAATATTTATTTTGTTAATAAAGAAATAAACTGCTGTAATAAATAACGTCCTCAGAATTGAATTTATAACACCAATAATATTGTAAAATTTTGACTGATCTATTATTCATTTCTAGTTCATCTTTTTGCTCTTGATTTTGATTTTAGAAAATTTTTATTAGCCTATCTTTAAAAATGAAATTCAACACTGTTGTAATCCTTTATAATAAAGGACGACTGAACTAACTCAAACTTTGTCATAAAGTTCTTCTTTTCTTTTGATATAATTAACCACTTTTTCAGATCAAGCACTACCATCACTTTTCACATATCTAATGTATCAGTCGTGGAAAATCTCATAAAATGCTCAAACTCTTTTTCTTTTTTTCTACTTCAACCAAACTTGAGTTCCAAATGTTGTCATTCTAATATCCCTATTTAATGTTCCAAAAATTTAAATAATAACCCTCATGTAATTTAATCTCTTTACTTATTCCATAATCTGCTAATGCTTTTATCGAATAAATATATTTCATGAATCAATTCACTTTTTGTTCATTTAACACCTTAATCCTACTTTTCTTGTTGATTTCTTTATTCATTTATTATATACTAAAAATTAGAATAAAATCATCATCCCTTAATCGCTCACAATTTCATTTTTCTGAATTACCATTAAAATTATTTCTTCGTTTTAATTTCTTCATACAGAACATCACCTTTAAAAATAATCATTGAAATACTTTTTCGTATTTGCAAAGTTCTAATATATTTAAGAAATCTCCTGTGAAGATATTTCATGAATTTTACTAAAGAACTCTTCTTCAATTTTACTATATGATGCCTCCCAATCTGTATTGTGTTTTTTTATAATGTCAAAATTCAATAAAAAAGAAAAGATTCCACCAGAAACTAATGTTGCTATCAAATTATTAAATAAGAAATATAAAAATCCACTCAAAATAAAACCTATTAGTCTCCCATAAATGCTGTAAAATATTTGATGTATTCAAAATGATACCACTACTCAGTCTCCTCCCTTTTAATCTCTACTTCACTAATAAAAATCCTTTTTGAAATCTTTTTTTTGAATATGAAAGATAATGAATCTGTCTGACCTGACTTTATGATTGTTATATATTCTCTCAAAAGCACTCACAACCACCTGTCTCAAGAAATCGATAATTTGTTGAAAATATTTACTATCTGACTTTTGACAATTATCCTTTAATGATTTATAGTTTGTTCTCACACACATTATCTACTAATTTAAAGAAATTCTCATAAAACTTATTAACTCTTCACTGTTTTTAAATCTCACTTTATTTCTACATTTTCTGCTCATCAAACACTTGTCTCAACTAATACGCCTTTATTTATAAAAATAGCTGAGAATTTATCTCTAATGGATACTCTATCATAATTTTCGTGCTAATTCTTTTTCAAATTCATATATTTCACTAATCAATTCATTCTTATTCATTTGTTATTTTATCCTCTCTTTCCACTTTGAAATATTTATTTTTTTCAAATATAAATAAACTTCACTGTCATTAAGAAAAATCATCAAGATAATCAAACTCAATAGGACTAAAGAAATCTTCACTACTATTGTTAATCCACCACCAATATATGATTTGAAATTGCCGTCTTTTTAATTCTTTTTATTTTCTGATTTTGTACCTTTACATTTTAACCAATATATTAACAGCTAAATTTAGAGGAATAACAACCATAAATGTTACATTTGCTACCCACCAAGGAGTCCCTTTTTTTCTTGCAATATTTATTGAAATTGTTAGCCAAGATTCCAAATAGCTGTAATATCAATCGCTCCAGCCCACTGTATACTCCCTTCATAGCTCATATTTTCCACTTATTACTTTGAACAATTGTTTTTCCTTTGTTCCTTACTTTTTAACTGTTCTTGAATTTCACGTCCCTTTGTACATAAACCCAAATTGAAAAAGAAAGTTCTGAAATTGCAAAGTCTTCCGCCTCATTTTTTTATTCTTTTTGTTTTCATCAAATCGATTGTAAAAATGTATCTTTTTTTAATTTCTTGTTTTGTTTCTTTTTAGATAATCATGATACGCTTGTTGAATCATTTGCTTTTTTTGATACTTGCTCAGCATTTTCATTCAACTTAATTTTGTCAAAAAAATTTTGATAAAACATAAGGAATGAATCCTCTACAAAAATACTGCTTTCAAAAATCACTTCATACAATCCTTTCATTTGCTCTCTATGGATAATATTTGTCTGTTGGAATTAACTCTTCGCCCTATTTATGCTCTGTAATGCTTCATCAAACTTATCAATTTCTGTAAACCAATCTCTTTTTATTCATTTGTAATACTGTTTCCACTTTCTATTTTTTTGTATATTTTGCTTTTTACATATGCCAAACCACACTATCTTTGAAGAAACTATCAATATAACTTGAGATTTGATGAGAAAAAAATTCTTCGTTAAAACGCCCACCCACCAAGGATATATTTTTTTAAAAATCTTTGTTTTACTGTTTTAATTCTTCTTTTTCTGATTTACTTAATTTATTTATACCAAAACAAGAAATACCACAGCAAATAAAATTAAAATAATAATAATGATAAAATTCGTACTCACTGGATTAAAAACCAGAAATTCATCACCAAAAAGTACCAAGATAGACAACAAAGAAATTCACCACAAAACTTATTGTTCTATATCCCTTTATTATCTTCTTTTTTTGCTATTTGAATTTCAGTCCCACTATATGAAATTCTTGATTTGATGTTTTTACGAATTTTTATGTCTAAATTCAGTCCAAAAACCCTTCAACTGTACCATATGCTTCTTCATCTTCATATGATTTATTTTTTTATCTTCTTGATTACTTCTAACAATCTGCATAAACGTCCCAAATTACTTGATTCTTTTTCATATTTCGCTTTATATTTGTAATAAAGCACTCATTGAATTCACCATTACTATCAGAAATTTTTCCCTGCATTAGAATCTAATTTGATTGAATCAAAAAAATACGCCTAAAAGTTTCAAGTGAAAGCTTTCTCATCAAGAATAACACCACTATAATCGCCCTGTTTCAAATAACCATTCTCAACATAATAAGGATTGTATTCTTTTTCGAAATTATTATCCTATATTTCTGTATTCATAAATATCCCTTACTAAATGCTTCAATTTCTTTTTAATAAATCTGTTTTTTTGTATTTATTTCCACCATATTACCCTTTCTATTTCAAAAAAATTTCTAATTTTCTTGTCGCTCCATGTTCTTTAATCATGTAATTATAAAGTTCTTTCTATATTGATTATACAATTGAGCTCTGTATTTCAATTCATTCAACTTAGATAATAATTGTAAATAATTGTTGCTCTTATAATCATAAATCAAGAAACCTGTTTCTTCGTTTTTGCCATCAATAATTCTACCAGCTTTTCATTTATTTAATGCCCCAAGAGATTCTTGAAAATCTGCTAGCCAGAAATACCAACTCTGCCAAGATAACAATACCACCATTTCTAATTGCATCAATACACTATTCTTGAAGAAATTAAAGTCCAGCCTCTAAAAATTGTATAATACATACCAAATCCAGCCCAGAAATCTATTTCTACGCTCTCATCATAAAACCATACATTTCAACTTTTGAGTCTCCTTTCTTTTTCATAAAATATTTCATACATTAAATTCCATGTCCTTTATCGCTCAAATTTCAACATCATAAAATTGCTTTCAACATAACTTGTTGTAAAGATTGACCAAATCTCCTTTATCACCACCCATTCCATTAAAGATTAACCAATAATCTTTTAAATATTGAGATAAATGATGTCCATCCCATCCCTTCCACTCAATGCTCTTCCTTGATAATGTTCAATTCATTTTTATCTTTAGGATTTTTTTCCATTCCAATTTCTGCCTCATTCATGAATTGTGCCACCAAATGGAATTGCTTTTTGTTACTGTACTATTTTTTTATAAATAATCAACTAATGGATTTAATTTGTTATTTACCCAAATCTTATCGCCACTTTCATACAATTCTACATAAATCCCACCAAGATTGTTTACCACAACTTCTTTTTTTATAATCATAACAAATAACACCGATCCATTTATCTCTGTTTGATTTGAATTGTTTTAAATCGTTTTTTTATACCACTCGCCTGTTTCTTCTACATTTTCCAAAGAATCGCAGTGACAAACTTTCGCCAATTAACTTATCCATATTGTCAAAGATTGTATTTGCTGATGACTGTTAAATCTAACTACATTTTTTTAATGTTCTACCTGAAATTTCTTTCTCTAGAAATTACTTTTTTCATCATTTTGCTACTACAAAAATTACTAATTCAATGTCATTTTGTGAATCGTCCCATAGATTATATTCCAACTGAATTGAACCACCACCAACTAAATCCTTTTCCATTTCCTTGATTAATCTGATTTTAATTGTCATAAACTTCTTCTCCCCCAAACCAATAATTTCTGCTTTTGTCATACCCCAATTTCTCCAAAGTTCCTACTGCCTCGTAGATTTTTTTCCATTACTCACTCGATTTTTTTTCTTTACATTGCCACCAATTCTACACCCATGAGAATGAAAAAAATCTTCAAGATTATCTTGGGAAGATTCTGTTTTTTTCTTTCTGTTTTTGTAAATAAATCCCAAGATAAAAAAATTCCTACAAATACGCACTACCAATAATTAAAATACCCATGTTAATACCTCTTATTTTTTTAGAATAATAATTATATATATCCATTGTAACATAAGAAAGAGAATTTGTAAATTGAATTATAAAGAAAGTTCTATTTAAAAAAAGACAAAATAGACTTACTCCACGTTGCCTCGCCCAAGGAATGATAAATTTCCTATAACTAATTTTAATAAATTGCCTAAAGGATATAAAACTACACTTTTATCATTAAAGATGAAAGAGAATTGATTAAATTTATGCTATGCTTATGGATTGCTAGATAATGAAACAAAACTCACTATTTCAGATGAACTCAAAAGAAATTGTTGCTGAACAAATCTCACCTGCATTTCTGAATATGAAAAAAAGAAATAAAGAAATCTCAGAGATTGTACTCCAACACAAAAAAAGAACTAGATAAAATGGAAGATAAAAAAAATTCACCCAATTATCATTAGCTCAACAATTACTATAGAACTTGCTTTATAAAAATAGATTTAATAGACTTTATTTAAAAAAAGATTTTGCCAGATACGCAAATCTTTTTTTTGTTTAGAATAGCCCAAGAATCAATTAACTCTTTATCGCCTGTACTCATTTATCCATTCTTTGCCATTGACTCATGCCCCGTAACAATCCCAGCTCAGTTTTTCCTGTAAATCTTTCTTCCGTTGTATCTGTATCATCACCAAGATTAACTGTGCCCACGCCACTGTATGTGTTTAAAAATGCACCACAAGGAGCTCCACTGAACAACATAGCCCACCAGATTGATAGATCCCTCATCTAAATTTTTGAGATTTTTAATCTGCAAACGTCTGATCAATCTAATTCATCTACCATTGTCTTTAAATCTTTTCCTTGTACCCCAATTCTTTTCCAATTTTCACATATAAGATACAGCTCAATCACTCACATGCATGACCACCACCTACTCACCACTCTTCATCACCAATCAATAAAGATTAGCTCACCCTCATTAAACTCCATTACCATTAGAATACAAATCATCTAAACCTTTTCGTCTATCTAGTTCCAGTACCTGTATTTCCTACATCAAAACCATTGTTATGCATTTCTCACAACATCATAATCTTTCCAAATAACAAAATTTCGTTGAATTGCTTTTTAAATCAATCTTTTTATTATTTTCTTTTGACTCATCACAGCTTTCACTCATGCTTTGTATCATCTGACCGAATTCCAATTGTTTTCATCCCAAACACCACCTGAAATCATATCTGTTGCATTAAACGATTTTCAGTCCAATTCAGCGACCCTGTCCCCAATGCCAAGACCATAAACACAATCTTTGATATCCTGTTCATGATTTATTTTCCTTTAACTATTTATAAATTTCTCAATTACTCCTGTTCCCTAAAACTTTTTGAATTTCCCTCAAATTCCATTACTTTATCGTGAACTTTAGCACTCAATTGTAAAATCGTATATCACCAACCCCTATAAAAATTTGAAATCTGTTATGACTCAAATTTGAATCCAGACTATTCGCTATTGATGAAAAATGCTCATCTTTTCATTTTTGAATTTTGAAATCCTGTTTATGAAGAAATTTTATTTTTTTGAAATTCCTTCTATCTTAGATTTATTTTTTTCGTAAAATTTTTACCAAATCTTTGCTTTCTAATCTTCAAAAGTTCTACTCTTGATTTTGTTTTCTAAATCTTGATAATCAAAAGTCCCATCCCTTTTTCTTTTGGCCCTCGTTCTATAATTAGAATTATTTTTTTAACTCATTCCTCAAAATTTCCATATCCCCATTTACCCTGTTCTGCAACAGAAAGGATAAATTTATAATTATGCCACTACTGCATGACACGATAATTATTGCTGTCTAAATCATATTTTTTTACAGACGAAACAAATTGTTTTTTTAATTGCTGAATGTCTGATTTTTGCCACTATCACACATTTCTGAATAAATTTGAACTAACTGATTAACACTCCCTTTAAATTCCAAAAACTATCTTGTGATCATTAAACGTTCAAATAGAATTTCAGAAAAACTCACTATTTTCATTCACATATTGTCGAATATTCTTTATATTACCAGAATATAATTTATACCAACAATCTTTAGCTTTGAACTCTAATGTCTAGAAATTTTAATCTTATAATTTTTAATTTCAATACCATTACTTTTTTATGATTTTCATTACACTCATCATAAGAAACAAATCCAATTGAGCTCAATTAAATCTTTGAAAACTGTTAATGCTGTCTAATATTTCTTTTCTTTTGAGAACTTCACAAAAAAATCAACTTCCTTTTTAAAGTCTTTGTACATATGAAGACTCAATAATCATCAAAAAGAATTTTATTGTAAGATTTACTATTGTATCTCAGCCAAAATCACCTGTTACTTGCAGGACATTTAACAATTCACTATCTTGTTAATAGGACTTTGCTCAACTCTAAAAATAATCGTTCATTCCTTGCCCAAAATAAATTAAGATACCATCATTCCACATTGATATTCTTTATTTTCATCAAACAAGGGATCCAATATTTTTTTCAAACAATGAATTAAGATTTTTACTGTTTTATCAACGCACTTACTTTGTTATTAGATTTTTGTTCAGATGTTTGTTCTGCTTTTTACCATTTTTACGCAATTTGATACTTTTGATGTTACTTGTTGTTCTTTCAATGTATTCATTTCTTTTACTCTTTCTATTTTTTTAAAAATTTAATTAATTCAAATGTTTTAAACGATTCCGCTTTCCTCATTGAACGTTTTAACACTTTAACTATTGACATACCACTCACTTTCAAATCTGTCAACCTTAAAATGCCTCCACAATTTGAGTTTCAGCCCGTCACTTTGATAATATAATTATCACTGACTCAGCGATTTCATATGTACGATCCCTCCCGCCCAAGATAATAGGATTGCTCCTTCCACCATGCCCGAAATCAAAAATTCTTTTCTGTTCTTTTGTTGTAATTGTTTTAACTTTTCGCCCATCATAAATACTTTTCAAAACTTCTTCAACGTTTTCAAAACTTTTCACAATCAGCCTTTTCTTCGATTGAAATATCCTAGTTTCAATCTTTCCATTTTTTTATCTTCCTTTCATTGTATAAATTCATTATATTATATAATTTTTACCTGTCAATATAAAAAAATAAAAAAATACCAAAAATTATGCTATTTTTTTAACTATTTAAAAATCAATAAACAAATCTGATACTTGACGAAAGTTCTAATCTTGTAATCTAACCAATTCTCTTTGCTAGATCCCTATCTTCTTTATCAAAAATAAAGTTTTTGAGCTCATGCTGCTACTACACTGAAAGTCAAGTAATCTTTATATTTCAGTTTAAATTACTGTCTTTTGCTGTAACACTAATTTTATTATTGTTGAAAGAAATTTCTTTATCAATGTCATTTGTTCTAAATTGTACCCTCGAACTTTTTTTGATACCTTTTATCTACAATCTTTTTCTGCTATACCATTATTAACTTCCTTATGCATGAATTTAAAAACTTTATCATCTAACTCTTTTAAACTATTATAAAATGTTTCTTTAGAAATGTTTTTTTCATACCATTATGTGTGTACCAAGCATCCAATGAGAAATAAGAACTGTTTTTCAAAAAGGACTATTTTTTTAGATCAACTTTCCAATCTATACCATCATTGTTAAATAATGCCAAAAACCAAACTATTGAATCGATGATATTTTCTACAAAGATTTTGAAATTTATTCTGCTCCCTTCAATACAATCTTTTAGGATAAAATGTGTTCACTTCATCAAGATAAAGATTTTTTTAATCTAATGACCAATTTAACTAAACTTTCTCGAATTTCTTCATTTGTTTTGAACCAATTTAAACAAATCTAAATTTACTTTTTTATAATCTTTTGACCACCCATATCACCCAAATCTTCATTTAGATGTTATAGCAATCCCTCATGTTCTAGATTATCCACTTTTAATAATTTCATTTTTGAATTTAATACGTTATCATTAAATACAAATGTATTTTTCTCCTAAAACGCCATTCATGCCCTTAATCAAATAATCCAAATCTTGTACTTCATCAAAAATAACAGACAACCCGCTATTGATTATAGCCCTTTTCTAAATTCATCGCTCAATTTTCGTTTAACTAAATGTTTTAAAATGATGCCACATGCCTTTTAATGCCAAGGGAAACGCTTGACAAATGACCAATTAATCTGCTAATTCAATTGTATCAATACCAGATTTATTTACAACCAGATCTGCATTGAAAAATCATTGCCAAAATAAACATGATTGCTAATCTGACCATAATTCATACCCTTATCTTTATCAAAAACTGGAGACTCAATTTTTCACAAACATTTTATTCAATGAATCAATATGTTTTTAGAAATCCCGCCTGATAGTTTTTCCTGCCACCAATTTCTTGCCTTCTTTGCTTTCTAACCAATTCTGTAAATGTAAATCATATTTTAACTCCTTTTCTTTTATTATATTATATAATAATATTTTTTTCTGTTCAACTAAAAAAATACCATGAAATGCTATCTTTAACTATTCAAAAATTCAATCAAGAACTCTACATCTTTTTTTCAACTTGCTTTTTCAAAAATCTTTAAGACATTCAATCTCATTAGCCTTGATTCTGGATTTGCAAATGAAAAACATTCTATCATTTTTAAAAATAATGAACACATAAATAATCTTTGTAATTCATAACAAACCAAATCATATGTTTTTTGAAATACCAATATCTTCGTCCTTATAATTTATCGTTTCTTTGTCCCGCTCAACATTTCTTAATCGTCCATTTTGAATAGACAATTGTAACAAATAGCTGTCCCGCCAATATTAACAATGTGATACCCAAATGCTTTTACCAAATCACTTTCCATACCAGACGCCACCCTTTACTGAAAATCTTCATCAGAGATTTTTTTCAATTCTTCAATCAATTCGTGATTACCACTAAATGCTCTTGAATAGCGTTTTTGACTTTAATTTCCAGCCTCCAACCCAAAACCCCATAAAGAAAGTTCCAAATCCAATCCATACTGTTCATCAATTTGATGTTTGTTACTGAATTGCTCAAATTTTTTTCTTTTACCATATCAAATCGCTCTAAAACTGATTGACATTTTGCTGCACACTCATATTTTTTTACCAAAACCTTTAAAAATCTCATTTTGTTGTCTTTTGTCTTTCTAATTTTATTCCTTTATATACCTTTTACCAACTCTATAATGTAATTTTTAAATTGTTTTAATTGTTTTTGTAATTTCGATACATTTATCGAAAATCGCTCCCAACTGTTTTTATGCTGTTTATATGACGATATAACAACCCACAAAAATCACTCATACACTTGTGTAAAATTCTTAAATTTTTTTATCTATAATAATTGTTTTTGAAATAAATCATAAATTCTACCACTGACTGTTTTTCACCACATATTTCTAAATCCAACTACATTGCCCTGAAATTGAATCTGTCAAAACCAAAATTGATGTCTGATTTCATCTCACAATTTCTTTTACTACATCATACCCACTGTTCATTTTCTCCTAAATCATGCTTCCAAATGAGATTAACTCATAATGTTGATTAGGATTTTCTTTTAAATATTTTACCAATGCTTTTCCCACTTCTAAATACCAAATCAAATCCACTGTCACTCCTAAATCATCTAAAAAATATTTTCATTGTTCTTCCTTTAGAAAACTTTCCATTCTTGCCACTATGCTATTTAAAACATAAACTCTTTTTTTGAAATTCCATATGTGTTTCAGCTCAACCCTTCCCTCTCCACCCTCAAGGATTCATCTCATCCTCATCCCTCACTCAAATTTTGATACTCAATTTTGTACGCCCATCATAATATTCTCCTTTATATTCCCCCAACTTTTTTTCACTGACTGTCTGTTCAAATTCAAACTTACTCAAATGACATATTTAATCAATTAATTTTGATTTTTTTCTTGTGTTAATTGATGAACACCATCAAATGTAAATCGTTCAAATTCTTTAAATAATTTAAATAAAACTCTATGTCTAAATTTCTTGATTTTATTTTTCTTTTCCCAGCCTGATAGACTCCCATGCACTGTCCACAATATGCCACCCCTACTCCCATCTCCCTACTTATTAGACTCATCTTCGTTGTATTTACTACCATTTTTCAAAAGAATAACTTTGCCTACAATACCTGTAACTTTATCTACACCAATTGTTTCTGTCATTTTTGAACATTACTACATATTCATTATTGAAAATGATTCTGATAATACAATCTGTCATTCTGTTTGTTAACCTCTTTTTTATTTTTTTATATCTTAAAACATATAATAATTAACTGTCACTTAATTTATATATATTTACCTATATTCATTTTATTAAATTTTTGAAAATCAACAAAAAGCACTTATTTTCATAACTCTTTTCATTTTCTTACTATAATACCAACAAAAATAATAAAATTTTAAATTTTGCACGCCCAAAAATCCCAATTTTTGGAAATCTTTCACCAAACTTGTCTCTACCAAACTGTCCCAATCGCAATCATCACCCACATAGTATTTCAAATCTTTCATGACAAATACTTTTGAACCTTTGAGAACTTTGATTTGTCCTTTTTCTGCAGTTCTTCTTTAATAACTTCTAATAAGATTTCATTTACTATATTATTTCTCCTTTTTATATGCCAACACCATTCCTCAAACTCTTCATCAACTTTTACCATAACATAGCCCACCCCAGAATTGAAATTACCAAACAAAACATATTTTTTTATCCTCATTTCTTTTATGATCTATTATATATGATTTTCCTGAAATTGTCAACAACTATTTAAAAAAATATTTTTTTAAAAATTCAACTATTCTTAATATTTCCAAAACCTTTGATAATCTCAGCCATCCGCTGTTAAAAGTCCCTTAATACCATGTTCCTTTAAATCACCAACAACCATTTTTGTTTGTTTTGAAATCTCAAATGACTGAAATGATAAATCGTTCAATTCCATTTGACTCAACCTCTACTGTAGCCCAATTGAAATGTTATTCTCATGATCTCGCTTTCTAAATCTAAAAACAAAAAATCATAATCTGATAAATAGATTTGCTAGCCAAATTTTTTTCTGATTAACTTATCTTCAATAAAACTCGCTCAATGTAATCTCCTAATAATTTACCAATTGTTAGAACAACGACACCCTCAAAATCTTGTTCACCTTTCATAACTAATTTTTAAAGACCATAAATAGAATAGACTCATCAATCCAAGTACATTTCACATTCTCACTCCTTAGACTTATTTGCTAATACATATTTCAATCTGCCCCAATGCTGAAATCCAATTAAATTCAGAAAGAAGATAATTGAAAACCAATGACTATTTCTAAATCCATATACCACCTCTTTCTTTTTATTTTATATAATATTTTATCATAAAATGGACTACTTTTGTAACGTGAAAATCGAATCGTAATCCTCCTTACTTGCTTATGCGATACTTGAAGACTCAACCAAAGTTCCTGAAACCTGTTAAAAGAGCTCTATCTTCTTCTAATGGGAAAAATATATTCTTCGACTTCAAATAAACTATTTTTATCCCCAATGAAACTCAGATAATTCCTTCTGTACTCATCTCTATCTGTATTTTCAGTCCATATATTTTAACTCTTTTAGATGTTGTACCACCATCTTATCACTGTTTATCTCCAGACCTTGCTATTTCTACTAAATTTGTCATACCAAACTCCTTTTTATTTTTTTGTTTTACAATACTTATATTAAAAGAAAAACTTCTTTCAACTGTTTTCTACTTTAAAATGCTCAATGTTTTTAATGATAACTTTTCCACTGATTTGTTTTCTCACATCCTACATCTCTACTATCTTTTGAAATCAGTCGATTATCTCCTAATAGATAATATTCATCATCTTTTAGACCAATCTTAAATCCACTTTTGCCCTCATTATTACACTCAAAATGTGCTCATCTTCCTTGTTTGATAATTTTCGTTGTAAGAATATATTTCATGAAATCCATCTCTACTAAATGCTTCTTTAAAACTACTGAATCAGTCCCCATCTTGTCTCTACTTCATTTACATATACCCTATCATTCTTAAACTCATGCCATCATTCTGCCAATCCCTATAACTCTTTAATGATAATTCCCATCATCTTCCTGCCCTCACTAAATCACCTCTTTCAGCTTTTGAAATAATTTATTGCTACTAAACACTTTCCACCTTTAGACTGAAAGTCCATTGAACTCTCCTCACTTTATAAATCCCCAAAAAGAATACCTTGTAATAATGAATAAGATTGAAAAGGATAAGAAAGTTCCAGAAATCAAACTTCTCTGCCTTGTTTTTTTATTTGAGTCTCAATATGCCCTCAGTCCATTTATTTAATTCCCTCATTTACGATTTACCAACAACTCTCCGTCTGTTTTACCTTTTGAATCCTTTTAGCAATACCGATAACTCTATCCTTTTTACTCAGCCATCACAATTTCTTTTTACTGCAGATACAACTTCATCATAAGACATTTGATCTCAACAAAGATTCAATGATTGCTAATTGAACATCTAATTTTTCTGTATCCTTCCGCACTCACTGTATTCCCCTTTTTCTGCTAGACGAACTCACGACTTTGAACCACCCAACAATTTCCCCATCTTCACTCACTCATCTTTTTCTCAATTCCTTTATTGTGATGCTCCAATTGAACGTAATGTAATGTCCCAGCTTAACTGTTTCTTTCAATTTTTTTTCACTCTTTACTCTGTCCATTGTCTCCCTATGCCCCAATGCTTCTTTTGTCATAGCCCTGTAATTTTTCTTTAATTGTACATCATTTATACTCCTTCTTGTAATTCTTTCTTTGTTTTGTTTATAGTGTTTATAATAATCTACTGAACCTTCTTTAATCAATATTATTGCACCAATCTAAAAATTCTTTATCATTTTTATCACTCGACAAAAATTTCGTCCGTTTATAGATAATATGTTTGAACCTTCCAACCCTTTTTCTAACTCTCCTTTTAATCGTTGAATTTACTCCTGACATCTGTAAAACTCAGAGTCTCACCTAATGATTTCTAAATCATCTTTTGTGAAATCAAATCTTAATTGTAATTCTTGTCCCACTTTAAACTTTATAACGTGATTCTTAACATTTAATTTCAAATCTTCATAACTATCCCTCGTATTTGCAGATTGCGCTTCTTACTATCTTTTATATTTTTAAAAATGTAATTCCACTTCCACCACCCTGAAAACCCACACCCAATTGAAATTCAAGGAATAACTATAATCTTATCACTCATATTTACGCACCCTCTTAATATTCTGATTACCAAACTTCATCGCCATGCCCAATTCTTCCATAATTCATTGACCATAAAAATTTACTCACTAATAAATCTTCATTGATTTCTATTTCTTGATTGAACCCACCAAATCATAGGATTTTTCATTTCTACCAACCTGTTTTGGCCCTTCCTGACGATGCCCATCTGCCACAATGCCCTTTGTTACATCCAGAATCCATCTATTCCTTGATTAACTCCACTTTGCTGTACAATATTCCTTTTTACACTGTTATATCTTTTATTGATAATCTCCCATCAGACGCTCCCCTAAAATATTTAACAATCACATCATCAGAAAGTCTGTTTGATCAATCTAACTTAAATTGTAACAATTAAACGTATTATCACTATAAATTCACATCGCCCTCATACAGCAACCCTTTAATTTCGCTCCTTAATTAACTTCCAAACCAAGCAGTTCCATAGCCCCTCCTCCAACAATATACAACCATCATCGCCCAGAATTTGTTCTTCAATGGAATTACAAATGATTACATCATCGTCTCGATAATCTAAATCTTGACTCTCAAAAACACCAGCTCCTGATTGTCTTTTACCTCCTACCCAATCCCTCAAATGTTTTACTCACCCATCACAATACGCCTGACTGATGTCCCCCTTTAAACCAAGTTTTAAACTTCCTGCCTCTCCATCCATTGTCTCACCAACTGTTCTCATGTTCCATCCTCTCCGTCCAAACTCAATAACTTTCTTTATTCATAACCATCCCTTTTGATTCTCGACTCTTTCCTCATATCCATAGCCTTTAACGACATTACCAACCCATCCCATGCCCTCTTCCATTTCTTCCACCGCCCACACAACAAAGTTCCCTGTTACCACATTTTCACCTTGATGCCAAAGAACTGAGATAAACTTACTGTATCAATAACTCTAATCTATTTTCTTTCATAGCCCGATTGTCAATGAATGAGATAACTGTCTTTCATAACGCACCATGGATCAATACAGATCAATCTTAAATCATTACGAATCTCTTTAATCCCCAAATCATCAACAAACCCGAGCATCATCTCTCTCATGAAATGTTATGAACATCTTCTACTGTCATCCATTTGTCTTAATTAGACTTTGTGTCCACGCCAACATAATTCTAGAAAATTGTTTAATCCTTACCCATCAGTTTCTCAAATTCTAATCATAACCAACTTCAATAATTTCTGCATCTTTAACTAAAATCAAATTTGTTGTTCATCTGTAAACCTCGTTCGCTTCCAACCAATGCACACTGCCTATCGTCTGTAATGGAATACGTCCCATAATATACGATAAGATCTCTAATCACCATATTTTCGAAATTTATCTCTAACTTTGACACTGGTTCAATTGTTTTTCCGGAATCACCCATAAGATTTCCAGTTCACCATTTCTATTGTAATCGCAAATCTCAGCCAGATAATTATAATTTGATTATTCTGTTTCACCCACGATGT
>BNJS01002871.1_pt1 | contig 29033 bp, 42 predicted proteins | sample 8540461 | NCBI WGS metagenome assembly BNJS01 (sample SAMD00202454, study PRJDB9452) | human saliva metagenome | isolation source: human saliva | place: Japan | reverse complement strand
GGAATTTTTTTGGAAGGAATCAGATTGCTTATGCCATTTTATGTTGCTACTCACTAACTAGTAAAAATTATTTAAATTTAAAGGAATTTACTACTATTGAATAAAAGACTAAAAAAATTTGTTGTAAAATAAATAAAATATTATTTTTTTATATTAGACTTGTTCAATAACTATATAAATTTAGGATTTGACAAAATAAATATTTAAAAAAATTAGAGGTTATTCCTTGTAAACTTAGGGTTATCGAACATATCTATTATATTATTTGAGAAAAAAATTAGGAGTGATGATTTTGAATTTTGATGAAGCGTTTAAAAATACTGGAAATAGAGCCGACAAATGATAAGAAGAAAATAAAAATTGCATATTCTAAAATGTTGAAAAAAATATCATCCTGAGGAGTTTCCTGAGATGTTTATGAAGATTAATGAAGCGTATAGAGTTGCTTTGGAGTTTGAAAAAAATCTGGTTTTGATGAAGTGAAATCAGAGAGTGAGACGGCTGAGAAAAAAATGATGAAGATACAGAGTTTTTTTGAAAGAGTGAAAAAGGATTTTGAAGAAAAATAAAGAAAAACTCTTTTTGGAAATTTTGAAGATATTTTTTTCTGAAGGAAAGAATGAAAATAAATTTGAGAATATTTTTTTCTAATAAAAAAATAATTATGAGAATGAAAAAAACTTTTGAAAAAATAAAGAGGAAAAAAAGAGAATACAAATAATTTTGAGAAAAAAAGAAGAACAGAAAAAAATCAATATCTGAGTGGCTGGAGCAATTTAGAAAACTTATTTTTTTCAGAAAAATCGTCCACTATATGAGTACGATGTACTTTTGTCTGAATATCATTATAAATTTGATGAATTTGAGAAGAGGCAAATTAGGGAAATTTTTGAGGGAAAAATAACGATTGGAGTAATATAACTGATATTGAAAAAAACTTTTGATTTATAATCTTGGTGATTCTAATGAACAAAATGACATTGTTTTAGAAATTTTAGGGAAAAAAATCAAAGAAATTCTAAGACGGATAATAAAAATTTTAGATGAAATTGCAAAAAGAAATTAAGAGTAAAAAAATATTTGGCAAAATGAAAAAAAGGGTATGACATGTTTATCCAAAATTATTTGAATGTCATGGTTTTTAAGGTATTTGGAATAAATATTGCATTGTATCCTTTTGATGCGGTAGGCAAAGATAAAAAAATGTTTTTTTAAATATATGTTGCGTAGAATTGGAATGCATATGATAAAAAGATGAATATGAAAGTGAAATTAAAAAGTTCGTATCGCAAAAATTAGTAATTCTATGAAAAGTTTTAATAACAAAAATGAAGAAAACTCAAAAAAATAATTTTAAATTTGTAATGACGGTAATGAGTTCAATAGTGATGGTATTGTATTTGACTGTGATAAGTTTTTTTGAAATTTTTTTAGCTTGGATGAGCGCTGGTATTCGCAATAATTTGTGTTATTTATATATTTAAAAATGTGGCGATGATAGGAATTATTTTTGTTTACGATTATAGATTGGATTAATATTGCGAATGAAAAAGATTTTAAATGGAGTAAAAAAATATGGAATATCTAGTTATCTGTCTATTTTATTAATTAGCGGAATAATTTTTGATAGGGAAAAAATTATTCAGACTAGTGATGAAACATCAATAAATTTAGGCTATATGCCTTATTTGAAATTAATATTACAATATATTTTTTTAATGCAATTATAATCACAAAAATGATCGTAACTACAAATATTAGATATAATCGATTAAAAGATTTTTTTCAAAACAAGTATTAAATACATTAGATGTATTTGTCTTAAAAAAATATCAAGGAGGAAATAAAAAAATGGGAAGAATGATTGGAATTGATTTGGGAACAACGAATAGTCTGGCTACATATATTGATGATAATGGGGAAATACAATTTGTAAAAAATGAGTATGGAAATATTTTGATTCCGTCTGTTGTGGGAATTGATGAAAATAACGAGATAACTGTAGGAGAATTGGCGAAAGAGAGAAGGATGATGAACTCTGGAGAAACTGCAAGTAATTTTAAAAGAAAAATGGGAACAAGTGCGAGAATCAAAATAAAAGATAAAGTTTTTGATGCACAAATGCTTTCTTCGATTGTGTTGAAACATTTGAAGGAAAATGCGGAAAGACAGTTAAATGAAAAAAATAGATAGAGCGATTATCAGTGTTCCAGCGTATTTTAATGACAAGCAGAGAAAGGATACAAAAATAGCAGCAGAATTGGCAGGAATTACAGTAGAAAGACTTATAAATGAACCAACGGCTGCTGCTTTGTCACTAGGAAGTTATATTTTAGACAAAAAAATTTAAAAATTTTTGGTGCTTGATTTGGGTGGTGGGACATTTGATGTTACTTTACTCGAAACATTTGAAAATATTATGGAAGTGATTTCTATAAGCGGGGATACGATGCTCGGCGGGGAAGATTTTACTACAAAAAAATATGCGAAATTTTTTTGAGAAATATTCAGAAATCTGTATTGGATTTGAGTCGTGATGAAAGAGTAAAATTGTACACGAAGGCTGATAGAGCAAAAAAATTAATAAGTATAAAAAGATGTAGAAATAGAAATGAAAAATTGGAGAAACAAATTATAAAAACGAAAATTACTCAGAAGGAATTTAGAGAAGCAGTGAAACCGTTACTTGTGAAAATAAAAAATGCGATAGACAAAGCATTGCAAGACGGAAATACGAGTGCTCACGAAATAGAAAAAGTAATTTTAGTTGGTGGAGGTGTAAAACTAGGTATTATTGAAGAGTTTGTAGAGAAATATTTTAACAAAATGCGTGGAGAAAATACATTTTTAGACAGTACAAATTTTGTTGATGGGAAAAAACTTGTATCAATAGTTCAAAATCCAGATACGGTTGTGGCTTATGGAGTTGGAGTAACTGTTGGAATGAAAGAGAGAAATAAGGCGTTTAAGGAAAGAATTTTGACAGATGTGTGTCCATTTACGCTTGGAATTGAAGTGATTGGAGAAAGATTTGCACCAATTATTTCTCGAAATGCGACAGTTCCTACAAGCAGATCCCAATTTTTTTCTACGACAGAAGATAATCAGACAGTGATAAGAATTGCGATTTATCAAGGAGAAAGTTTAAATATAGCTGAAAATTTATTTTTGGGAGATTTTGAAATAAATGTTCCAAAAAATTTGGCTGGGACGTGAAAATGTTGAAGTGAGATTTACTTATGATATAAATGGTATTTTGGAAGTGGAAGTGACTGCATTGAGTACAGGAGAAAAAGAGAAATAAACTTATTATCAATGGAGAAATGTCAGAAGAGGAAAAATGAAAGAATTAAAATCTTGGAAGAATTAAAAAAATTCAATCAGAAAAATCAATACAAAGACAAGTTGCTAATAGAAAGAGCAAATAGGATTTTTTTCTGAAATTGTAAATATGGAAATCCGTAATCGTATTTCGTCTTATTTAGACAAATATAGCTTGATTGTTCGTACAGGTGATAAGATTAGTATTCAAAAGGCTAAAAGAGAATTTACCAATTTTTCTTGATAAAATTGACCCAGAAATGAATGATTTGGGAATAGATGATATTTTTGTTAGATATTAATGAGAATGAAGATGAAGAAATTACGGAAGAAGATGAACTGAAATTTTGGAATTAAAAAAATAATTCTTGTTATGAAGAAAAAAATAGTTAAATATTGAAATTTTGATAATTTTGAAATTGTGAAAAATAAGGTAAAAATATATTAAGAAACTGAAAAATAAATAATAAATTAAAGTAAAAATAAATTTGTTTGACAACTTTTTAAAAAGGAGTGAGATGGTTATGAAAAAGAAAAAAATTTATTGAAAAATATTGGGATTATTGATCTTAGTAGGAAATGTTGCAAATGCTGAATATTCTGGGAAATTTGAGAAAAACTTATTCTAAAAAAATTCAGATTATAAAATGAAAAATTACGAGTGTTAAAAAGTGGAAAAAGTAAGAGAAATGTTTCAAAAAAATGTTAAGTAATCAAGAAATTGATTTGAAACTTATTGAAAAAAATTGGAGATTCAAATTATTTTAGAAATAAAAATGGGATTTATTATAAAACTGGAGAAAAAGTTTTGGAATTGGATGGTGTTGATAAAGATAGTTTTGAAGTTATGAAATTTGGAAATTATGGGAAAGATAAGAATAGTGTTTTTTATCATAATAGAAAATTAGATGGTGTTAAACCAATTGGATTTGAGGAACTGGATGAAAGATTTGCGACATATGAAGGTGTTCTTTTTTTCATAATGGAGAAAAAAAGTTGAGGGAGTGAGAAGAATTGAGAGTGGCGATATGGATATGAATGGTCTTGAGAGAATTAGAGTTTCTGATCATTGGGATCTAGGGTACTCAAATTATTTCAAAAATAAAGATGGAATTTATTATGCGGGGGAAAGTAAATTTCTTAAATTGAACGGTGCAGATAAAGATAGCTTTAGTGTGACTTTTAAAGGAAAATATGGAAAAGATAAAAACAGTGTCTATTATCAAGATAAAAAAATGGACGGTGTAAAAACCAAGTGAATTTATAGAGTTAAATGATATTTTTGCAAAAGATCGAAATAATATTTATATTGATGGGAAAAAAACTTGAGAATTTTTGAGGCAAGAGATTTTTTTGATTTTTGGATGAAAAAGAGATTCGAGTATAAAAAAATAAGAAATATTATTATGATAAAAAGTAAAACTGTTAAAGAAGATAAAGAAATTGAAAAAAAGTTTTTTTAAAGTTATCAGACAGAACTAATACTATTTTTTTAAAAGGATATTGAATAAATTTACCATTTTAAATAGAAAAATTAAAAAAATGACAAGGAGAAAAAAATATGAAAAACAAAAAAATCTATTAAAAAAATATTGATTTTATTTATTTTAGCGGGAACTATTGCAAATGCTGAATATTTTTAAGGAAAAATGGGGAAGTTTATTATGAAATGCCGTATTATGAGATTAAGTCTAAAGTAAAAAAATGTGGATATTGAAAGTTTTGAAACTTTAAGGGAAGACAAAGGGGCTTATTGGTGATTATTATGCAAAAAGATAACAAAAATGTTTATCTTTTTGGTAAGAGACTTAAAGATGTTTTTGCCTGAAGGATTTGAAATAGTAAAAAGAAAATTATGTAAAAGATAGTAAAAATGTATATAAAATTGAATCTGAGATTACAGATAGTATACCAATATTTTCAGATAATAAAATAAATACGAAAAAAATATCTGTAGATGGACTTGATGTTAAAACTTTTTAGAGCTTTTAGAAAAATAGCAAAGATATTACGATTATAGATTATTTTGTTGATAAAAATAATATTTACTATGCCTATGAGAATTTGGAAAAAAATACAAGGAGCAGATAAAAAAATTCTTTTGAGATTTTTGGGTAATTATATCGCAAAAGATAAAAAAATAATGTTTATTACAAAGGAACAAAAATGGAAAATGTGGATTCTGCGAGTGTTAAAAACGTTCGGAAATTTTATAGGAAAAGATAAAAAAATAGAGTTTTTACATTACAGGAAATGAGGATGTTAAAGATGCTGATGCGTCGAGTTTTGAAATGATGGGAGATACTCGTTATTTTAGAGATAAAAAAATAATATTTTTTTGTTATTAAATACAGTAATGATTTTTCCTGATGGAGAAGGTTTTATAAAATTACCAAATATTGATAGAAACAGTTTTATTACTTTGAGTGAGGAAATTGGAAAAGATAAAAATGGAGTTTATTATATTGATGAAAAAAATAAACGGAATTAATCCGAATAATATTAAAGTTATTGAGAAAAATAGGACAGGACAATTATATTCTTCAAAGCGGAAATAATTACTATTTGACATTTTAATAGCAATGAAGGGATGTATGACAGTAAAAAAATGATAAAAATTGAAGCGAAAAAAATAAATAATTTGAACATTGATTTCAGTACATTTAAGTATTTTTGGAATTTTTAACTACTATAAAGATAAAAAAATAGTTTTTACTATCATTCAGATAATGATTTTAAAAAAATCAAAAAGTGAAATTGATGTTAAAAAGTGCTGAAAAAAGTACTTGAATTAAATGATTTTGTAAAAAGATAAAAATAATCTTTATTATTTTTTTCTAATGGAAAGATTGAAAAAAATAAATTTGAATATTGATGTAAATAGTTTAGTATTTTTGGACAATAACAGTTCTTCTTATAGCAGTTATATAAAAGACAGAAATAACATATATTTCGTGGATAATGAAAATGGGAAAGTAAAAAAATAGTAAAAAAATGCTGATAAAAAAATACATTTCAAATTGTAAATGGAAATTATGGGGTAGACAGGAAAAAATGTTTATTATAATGGAGAAAAAGCTAGATTCTGTTGGTATAGAAGGACTTAAAATTTTTTTGATGATAATTACTTGAAGGATAATAAAAAATGTCTATGAGATTTATGCGACAGATGATGAAAAGATAAGAACAAGAGCAATAAAAAAATCTGAATATTGATGTGGCAAGTTTTGAGAATATTTTAAAAGGAACATTTTATAAAGATAAAAAAATTCGGTTTATTACATTGATACGGCTGAAGATAAACAAGAATTAAAAAAATTAGAAGGAGCAGATGCTGATACATTTGAGCCAGGAATTTTTCAAAGGATAAAAAAATAGTGTATATGTTGAAAAACAGAGATTGGAAGGTGTTAATCCAAAAAGGGTTTGAAATATTAGACAATGATCTGAATTTTATAAAAGATTATAAGAATGTTTTTTTATTTGGATAGAGCAGATGATGGTATAACTTTTTATACCAAGAGTGCAAAAATACAGAAGGAGTGGATGTTTGCAACTTTAGAATCTGTTGGAAAATCTTCTTTTAAAGATTATTTCAAGGATAAAAAAATAATGTTTATATTGTAGCAAGTGAAAGAGAATTTATATCAGCTGACTCTATCAATACAAAAATTAAATTTTTTTATAAATTAATTGGTGCAAATCCTAAGACTTTTGAATTGATTCACAATTTTGGAAAAAGATGACAAGAATGTCTATTTTTCTTGATAAAAAAAGTTGAAAATGGGATTGATGCTAAAACTTTTGAAGAAATAAGTTTTAGTATTGTAAAGGATAAGAATGGTTTACATATTTTTGTTAAATTCTGATGATTTTGGAATAAAGACACGCAATTTGAAAAATAAGTGGACTTGATTTGAAAAACGTTTAAAAAAATTGGAGAATGGTTACTATAAAGATAAAAAAATAATATTTATTATGATTTGGATAATAACCTTTCTAGAATAAAAAAATGCTGATTTGGCTACATTTGAAGTTTTAAATTCGCCTTACAGCAGTTCTATTTATTTTTGCAAAGGATAAGAATAATGTTTATTATCAAAAATAAAAAAATAGATGGGCTTGTCGCTGATGGTTTTGAACAAATACAAAGTAATTTTTATAAAAAGATAGGAATGGAATTTATAAATTTGAGGAAGATGAAAATGAAAAAGTTTAAAAAAATAACTCCAATTAATGCAAAAAAATCGATTTTGAAAAATCTTAAGGAATTAGATTGGAAGTATTTTTGGCGATGATAAAAATATTTATTATTTTTGATGAAAAATGATTTCAAGAAATTGGATAATGCTGATGTGAATTCATTTGAACGAATAGAATATACTGGCTTTTTAAAGATAAAAAAACAACGTTTATTATGATGGAGAAAAAAAGTAGAAGGAATAGATATGAACAGTATCGAAGTAATAAATGGAATGTGTATAAAAGATAAAAATAGTGTCTTTTATGAAGGAAAAAAATTAAGAAATATCAGTCCTGACAATTTTAATATTTTTTTGATGACGGATTATCGTATGATAAAAATTTTTAATTGATAAAAAAATGGTATTTATAAATTTATTGAAACTGAAGATAACAAAAAACAATAGAACTAACTCGACTGAATAGTAAAAAGCATTGATTTAGAAACTCTTGAAAGAATTACTTCTCAATAGATAGTTCAAATTATTTTAAAGATAAGAATGGAATTTATTATATGGATGGAAATAAATTTGTAAAAAGTAAATGGAGCGGATAAAGACAGCTTTTGAAGTAACAGAGAGCGGGAAATATGGAAAAGATAAGAATAATGTGTACTTTGAGGGAAAAAACTTGAAGGAAAGAAACCAAAGGAATTTGAGGAAGAAAAATTAAACAATAAATTTAAAAAACATAGTTATGCCTTTTAAAGCATAACTTTCTATAAAAATAAGTATTTGATATAATAGGATAAATATTGTAAAAATAAATCATAAGAAAATAAAAAAATTTAGATTTTATCTAATTTTTGAGAGGTGATTTTTTTATGAATAAAGTATTAGTGGCTTATTTTTTTCAGCGACAGGGACAACAAAAAAAGTTGCAGAAAAAAATTGGCGAAAGCAACTGAGGGAAATTTGTTTGAGATAAAAACCGCAAGTTGAGTATACTCTGAGGATTTGAATTGGAAATGATAAAAAAAGTAGAAGTTCAGTGGAAATGAATGATGAATTTTTGTCGTACAAAGATTGAAAATGTTGTAGAGAATATTGATGATTATGATACTGTGTTTGTTGGATTTCCAGTTTGGTGGGATATTCCGCCTCGTATTATTCAGACTTTTATTGAAAAAAACATAATTTGAGTGGAAAAAAAGGATAATCACTTTTGCGACGTCAGGTGGAAGTGGGATAAAAGGATCGACAGATTTTTGAAAAAATTATTCGGATTTGAATATTATTGAAGGCAAAAAGATTTGGTTGGAAATGAAAGCTTGGAGAGTATTGAGCTTGGGTAGAAAAAAATAAAAAAATTTTTAATGAAAAAGAGAAATATTTTTTTGATTAAACAGGAGGTAAAAATGAGTAAAAAATTACTGCAGGAAGAGATTTATTAGGTAATATTGCACCAAAAATTTGCGGAATTGAATGATGACGTTTTTGTTTGGGGAAGTTTGGGCAAGAGAGGATAAGTTATCGGCTAGAGATAGAAGTCTTATTACAGTTACAGGACTTATGGCGAGTGGAATTTTGGATAGTTCTTTGAAATTTCATTTAAAAAGTGCTTTGAAAAATGGAGTTACAAGAGAAGAATTAGCAGAGGCTGTTACACATTTAGGATTTTATGTGGGATGGCCAAAAGCCTGGGCTGTATTTCGACTTTTGAAAGAGATTTATTCAGAAGATGGGACGGCTGATCCTGTAAGCAGCTTGTTTGGCAAAGGCGATTATAACGAGGCTTATGCAAAATATTTTAATGGGAGAACTTATTTAAAAACATTAGTTGAGCCGAATGACACTTCAAAAGTCGGTATTCATAATGTTGTTTTCGAGCCGGGAGTTATAAATAACTGGCATTCTCATTCAAATGGACAAATATTATTGGTTACAGATGGGCATGGATGGTATCAAGAAGATGGGAAAGAAGCAGTAGAATTACATCCAGGAGCTGTTGTGAATATTCCTAAAAATGTTAAGCATTGGCATGGAGCGGCAAAAGACAGTTGGTTTACTCACATTGCCTTGTCAGATGGTGGTTCGACTGAATGGTTTGGGATATTGTCAGAAGATGAATATGAAAAGTTGCCAAAAGCGGTGAATACAAGATAAAATTAGTATAAAAAAATTATAAAATGAATGAGGATTTATGGAATTAAGAATTTTAAAATATTTTTTGATGGTTGCAAAAGAGGAAAATATAACAAAAGCGGCAAAATCACTTTATATCACGCAACCGACATTATCGCGGCAATTGGCACAGCTTGAGGAAGAGTTGGGAGTTAAACTTTTTACGAGAAGTAATCATAAAATTTTATTGACTGAAGATGGGAAGTTTTTGCAGCGAAGGGCGAGGGAAATACTTTATTTAACGGAAAAAACGAAAAAAGAGCTGTCTTATGACAATGAAATTGTTGCTGGAGAAATATCTATTGGATGTGGCGAATTTTTGGGAATGAATGAACTTGCAAAATTACTCTCGGAATTTCAGGAAAAGTATCCAAATGTTAAATTTGACATTTATAGTGGAACAGCCGAAGATATTATTTATAAAATTGAACACGGTTTTTTAGATATGGGACTTGTGTTTGACTATATAAATAAGGAAGAGTATAGATTTATAAGATTGAAAACAGATTGAAGAATGGGGACTTTTGCTTAGAAAAGACCATAAATTAGCCTCAAATAAATTTATTTATCCAGAAGAAATCAAAAAGAATCGGTAATTATTTCTAAAAATAAATTAATTCAAAAATGAATTTTTCAAATTGGATGGGAATTCCTACGGAGAAATTAAATGTTGGCGCTACTTTCACACTGTTTTATAATGTCTGCGATGATGGTGAAAAAAATGGAATGGGGATAGCGGTTTGCTTAAAAATTAGAGAATAATTTTTGAAGATTTGAAATTTATTCCATTTTTATAAATCAGCAATTTCTAAGACAATTTTAGTTTGGAAGCCGTGTTTGAAATATTCGGTGGCAATGGAGAAGTTTATTAAATTTATTGAAGAAAAACAGACATGCTTAAAAAGCATAATAAATATGTAAAAAAATAGGTATTAGACGGCTAGAAATGAAAATATTATAATAATTAAAAAGTCAAAGGTAGTCAAGATTATCAGTAAACTAGAATAAAAATTCTGGGATTAGTTAAATAAATTTAAAATATACTGTTAGAAAATAAGAATATTGATACTGAAACTTTTGAAGTTCTTGAAGAAGATTATACAAAAGATAAAAAAATAGTAAATATTATCATGGAGAAAGAATTAAGTAAAAAAATAAAAAAATTATTCAGATAACAAAATAAGAAGAAAGGAGAACCCGATATGAAAAACAGCAAAAACAAAACTGCCAATTGGAGTATCCAATTTTAAAGACATTATTGAAAAAAATTACTATTATTTTGATAAAACAAAATTTATAGAAAAATATTTTTAGAAGATGGCTCTCAGGGTGAAGTTGTTTACTCGTCCTAGAAGATTTGGAAAAAACATTGAATATGTCGATGTTAAAGTACTTTTTTGATGTTAAGAATAAAAGATGAGAATAGGAAACTGTTTGAAGGGTTGAATATTTCTAAAAGTGAGTATTTTGATATGCAAGGGAATTTTCCTGTGATTTCGGTTTCGTTTAAGAAATATCAGGAAAAAAGATTGGAAAAAATGGATTTGATATGATTAAAGATATTATTTCTGGCTTGTATGATGAATTTGAGTTTGTGAAGGAAAAACTTAGCACAAGAAAAAGAAAAAGTTTGATTCAATTTTGATGGAGGAAGCTAATCTTGCTAATTGGAAAAAAATTCGTTGGCAGATTTATCAAATTATTTGTATGATTTTTTTATGGAAAAAAGTGATTGTTTTAATAGATGAATATGACCAGCCGATAATAAATTCCTATATTGAGGGATATTACGATGAAACTATTGATTTTTTTCAAAAAGTTTTTATGGATCTGTTTTGAAGGATAACGAATATCTTGAAATGGGAGTTATGACTGGGATTTTTGAGGGTTGCCAAGGAAAAATATTTTTTTCTGGGTTGAATAATATTAAAGTTCACAGTATTCTTAATGAACGATTTACAGAATACTTCGGAGTTTTTAGAAAATGAAGTTGAAACTTCTTTAAAAGATTTTTGGATTAGAGTATGACTTATCAGATGTTCAAAAATGGTACAATGGTTACTTATTTGGTGAAACGAAAGTTTACAATCCATGGTCGATTATTAATTTTTTTAGACGAGAAAAATTAGGAGCTTATTGGGTAAATACGAGTGAAAATAGTTTGATTAAATTGTATTTACAAAAATGAAGAAAGAAATATTTGATGATTTTTTTCTAAACTTTTTAAATGAAGAGAATATTTCAAAAAATTATCAATGATAATGTGACTTTCGGAAATTTAGAAGCTAATTTTGAGAAAAATTTTTGGAATTTATTTTTCACAGTGGTTATTTGACTCTAGCAGAAAAAAATATGATGCAATGAAGAAAGTTGTCAGTGTAAAAATTCCCTAATAAAGAAATTTTAGAAATGTTTTTCGGATATGTTTATTGAAGTATATTTTAAAAATACTGGAATTTTTTTGGATATGACTGATGCACTTACAAATGGCGATATTTCAAATTTCAAAAAATATCTAAAGGAAATTTTATTGGAAAAATACTGGAATATTTGATGTGAGTGGAACTTACAAAGAGCAATTTTATCACGGATTGATGTTAGGATTGGTTTTAATTTTGAAAAATGAATACGAAATTACATCGAATAATTTTGCAGGAAAAGGAAGATACGATTTACTTTTTAAAACCAAAAAAATATTTTAGAAGGAAAAAGAAGGAATTATTATTGAATTGAAAAATTGTTAATGGGACAGAAAAATTTAAGTAATGATAAAAATTCATGAAAAAAACTTGAAAAGGAATGTGAAGTTGCGTTAAATCAAATTGATGAGAAAGGATATAGTTCTGTTTTTGAAAAAAATGCTGGAATTGAGAAAAGTTTTGAAAATTGGAATTGCATTTTTGAGGAAAGAATTTGAGGTGAAATTTGAAAAAATAAATTAAAGTATTGATAAAAAACTCACTATCTATATTAGCATAGCGAGAAAAAAATACCATTGTTACATAGCATTATTTTGTATTAGTAAAAAAATAACACTATGATGAGTATTATTATTTTTAAACTTATATTCACTGTTACACCTCCTTTAAAGTGGTGTATCTGAATTAAATGGCCAAATTTAATCCAAATCATATTTATTATAATAAATTACACAGTTTGTATATAATTTATATAAAAAAACTAAATTTAATTATTGATTTTTATAAAAATATTGTATAATTAATTTAATAAATGAAATAAAACTTATATTCATTGTTAAAAAGCTAATTTAAAGAGAGTTTTAAAAACTCTCTTTATTTTTTTATAAAATATAATTATTAATTTTCTTTTTAACCATAATAAAAATCTCCAAATATAATATATTTTATCATATATTATTTAGAGATTTACATAAACATAAAAATTTTTTTATACATCCTTTTAATAATAATATTTGAATTTAAAAATTAAATATCAATAAGTCTGTTTTATCAATTCAAATATTTCTCAAAACCCAAGCAAATCCTTTTCCCAGTCCGCACATCCGAATCCCTAAAATTTTATTCCAAAAATACAATTTTTTTATAACAAAAAAACTTTAATTTTGATATTGATTTTTTTATATGTTATATTATTTAACAAATAAGAAATTGTGTTCAATTTTTTTAATTGCGGAATAATGAAAGTTTATATTTACTCCTTTTTAATTTTTTTATAAATTGACAATAAAAATCCATGAAAATTTTTGAAAATTGGGATTGCATTTTTGAGAAAAATGATGATTTTGCAAGGGATAAAAATAATATTTATCATAAAAAAATAAAAATGATCTTTATTTCAGGATTGACTTTTTGAAAAATATGATATAATTAAATTGTTAAAAAACCCTAAGGGGAACTTATAATAGAATAAAAATTACTGACAAATTAAGCTAGAATTTTCTAGCTTTTTGTTATAATGATACAGAGTTCAGTAAACTCGTATTCTATTATAAGGAGGTTTAGAGCAGTGAACAGCGATGAACTTATTAGACTTCTGGTTATTATGTATATTGTTTACAGATTGACTAGATAGTCGAAAAATATCGAATTTCACCTCTGCCTCTACCCTTAGGGGAGTTAAATTATTCAAATTATTAAAATTAACAATTTTCTAAAATCCAAACAAATCCTTTTCCCATTCGTATATCCGAATCCCTAAAATGATTCCCCTCATTCCATTCCAAGACACATTTTTCCAAATCTTCAGAATTTCTCAAAAAATTTCAAAAATATTCCCTTATATTATCCCCAATCTTCGATAAAAACCTGATGTTTAGTCTTTTTCCCTCCAAATCTCCAAGACTCAAATAAACATTTTTGCCAAAATTTCATTATTTTTCACAAACTTAATCCAATCCTTATACCAAACTGATGGCGAAACTCCAACAACTCTAGCAAAAATGTCTGTCTGATACCCACACCACAACGAAAATAATCCCGCAAGTGAATATCCTCCTAAAACATATTTCACATTATTTTTCATTCACAAGTTTTACCAAATTTGGAATCAATTTTTCCCTTATAAATTCTAATGTTTTACCAGCTCCATCGCCAAAATTTCCTTTTTCCACGAAGAAGTGGCATTTCCCAAGGTGTCAGCTCACTATTCCAGTCTTCTATTTTTGAAAGCTGTAAAGCTAAAACTTTTATCTGTATTTTCAGAAATATATTTCACTTCATTGTCTAAAAAGTTGCATATCATGCTCATCAATAGGCTGTATTAAAATATATTCTATCTTTTTATTTTCATTTGTATATAAAATACATTCTTTTTCTTCTATTTTGAAATTTAATTTTTTTCATATTTGCTCCTTTTTTTAATATTTTTGAATATTGAATTTATTTTAAATAGATTTTGATTAATATAATTAATTATAGCATATGTTTTTAAAAATTTTTATTCAATTTATTTATACTATTTTTATAATTTTTTTCTTTGATTAAATATATTTAATTTTTTAAAATTATGGTAAAATAAACTAAAATATTTGATAAAATCTTGAATTTTTGTAAACTCTATCAACAAAAATATTTATGAATTATGCCAGAACACTTGCGACTCTAGCACTCGTAGGGTGTTAGTCGTGAGACATGTACTCGTAGGGTATGAATGGCATATTTTTGTTTACAAAAATTTGAAATAGCTAAATACATACGGTATAATAAAAATGGTGATAAATAATATCAAATATTAATTTTGGAAGAGGATATGTATTCAATTCAATATCATATAGTGTGGTGTGTAAAATATAGAAGATATATCCAAACTCAAAAAGAAAAAAATGATAAGGAGGAACTATGGCGAATTATGTATTGACATCAGCTTTAAAAACTGAACTATGGCAAGAACATATTTTAGAAAAGAGACTAAACATAGCCAGAATGATATATAATTCTTGCCTTAGTGAAATTCTTAAAAGACATAGAAAAATGATAAATTCTTCTGAATATAAAGGAATCAGTAATTTAGATAAAAAGAGCAATCTAAAAAGATATAAAGAATTAGATAAAAAAATATTCAATATCTAAATTTGAATTAAATAAATATGTGAAACCTATGACACAAAAAAATTTAAAAAGAATATAGGTTCTCAAAATGGGACAAGAATTAGCTGAAAGAGCTTTTTGCGACTTATGAAAAATATAAGTATGGTAAGGCTAAAAAGTATATTTTTAAAAAGTTATGAAAATTTCTATTCTGTTAGAGAAAAAGGTAATATTACGGGGTTTAGATTTTTAAAAGAAGATTGTTGCATATCTTGGTTAGGCTTAAAGATTCCTGTAATAATAAAAATAATGATAAATACGCACAAAGTTGTTTTTAGATAAATTATTGTATTGTAGGTTACTTAAAAGAGTTGTAAATGGAAAAATAAATACTACGTTCAAATAACTTTTGAGGGACACCTCCCAAAAAAACATAAAGTTGGTGGAGAAAATGAAATTGGAATTGATATAGGAACTTCAACAATAGCAATCGTTAGTGATAATAAAGTAGAATTAAAGATTTTAGCTGAAAAATATAGAAATAAATGAAAAAAGAAAAAAATAAGACTACAAAGAAAAACTAGATAGACAGAGAAGAGCAAACAATCCTAATAAATACAATGCTGATGGTACTATTAATATAGAAAAATAAAGAAAAATGGAAAAAGAGCAAATCATATGTAAAAAACAGTTAAAACTTTTCAAATTTACAGAGAAAAAAATCGCAGAGAAAAAGGGAACAATCTCATAATATTTTAGCGAATAGTATACTGGAAATTGGAACAATAGTAAAAGTTGAAAAATATGAATTTTAAAAGCTTTTACAGAGAAGAAGCAAGAAAAACTGAAATATCTGAAAAAACTGGAAAATTTAAAAAGAAAAAGAGATTTGGAAAAATCATTATCAAATAGAGACACCTGCATCATTAATTGAAATAATAAATAGAAAAATTAGAATATATTGGAAAAAAATATAATAAAAATTGATACTTTTTAAAAGTAAAAGCTAGTCAACTAAATCATAGTACAAATGAATATGAAAAGAAAAAGTCTATCAAAAAGATGGATAGAAATATTAGGAAATAAAATACAAAGAGATTTGTATTCTGCATTTTTAATAAAGAATGTAAAAAGAAAATTTAGAAGAAGTAAATATAGAAAAAGCACAAAAAGGAATTTAAAAATTTTGTTAAATTGCATAAAGAAGAAATTGAAAGAATAAAAAAGGAAATGTAAAAAACATTAAAATGTATGGGATTTTAAAAATAAAAAAACTGGTTTTGAACCGAGCCAACAGGATGTAAATGTTCTCAATGGAGAGCTTGTCCATTAAAGTCTTAAGAAATTAGCTAGTATTTGAATACTAGATATTCAAAAAGAAACTAAATAGTACTTAAGAACCTCGCGACTTCAGTCGTGAGAGGGTTCAGAGGGAGGATAATGAAATGTTTAGAAGGAAAAAGAAATTTTTTTATGTTGGAAAAGTTAAAATTATTATTAATGAATCAACCCTTGATGTATTTAGAAATACAATCTATTATGTAGATGTGCAGAATGCTCTATGTATTAAAGGTGTTCCGTTTATTACCTGTGATATTTATGAAGATGAATTTTCCGACCATTTAATTGCTCAGGTGGGACTGGAAGATGAGGAGGAAAAACGATATATTACCAAGTATAGAGGAACTGAAAAATAAAAATTGTTTGCTTTTATTCAATTAGATGAGCATATAATGAGATAAAAACTGTTGAAGTGTTCAGAATTATATACAAAATATTCAAATGGAGGTTATTTTTTTATGAATATAGAAATTGTACAAATTTGTGATACTACATTAGCTGGAAAAATTTGCCTTAAAAACCAAAACTAATATTGAATATTTTCCTTTTTGAATATGAAAGAAATATAGAATTTCTATTCTCTAAAAATAAAAATAGATTTTTTTAGAAAAAAACTACAAAGCTGGAAATATCGAAGAATGGTTTGATTATTGTTTAAATTTAGAATTAGAAGATATAAAAATTTTTATTACCTGTTTCATCTAAAAAATTTAAATATTCCCAATGATTTAAATACAAGTAAAATTAAAATTATTTGCTATTTTTAAAAAAATAATTTAATTCTTTATTTTACACCAAAATGGGAGAAAACAAGTGGTGGCTGGAATATTACTTATACTGCTCACAAATACGAAAATTCTATCAATGGAAAAACTTAAATTTTATGATAATACAGAAGATTTTTAAAAATGTATTAAGTAAAAATAGCAACTTTTAGCTGATAAAATTCATTTTTCAAAATTTTAAAAATATTTTTTTAGAAAAGCTTTTAACATTTTTAAATGGGGAAAGTTTTGAAAAATATAAGAAATACTTTTTATGGACAAACTCTTTTTAAAATGCCTGAAATAAATGCAAGACTTTTTATTCCGCCAAAATTTCTGATGTTTTTTTGGTGGAATGGGTTCATGGAATGACAGCCCTCCTTATTATGCACACGAAAAAGGGCTTGAAAGTGAATATGACAGTCTTACGGAAGAACTTTTGACACAAATTAGGCTTGCTCTTTTTATATTCTGTAAAATGAGTGGTAAAAATAGTAAAACTATAATGAAGGATTTATGAAATTTTTCAAAAGATATTTATTGTTGTAGTTGTAGTAACAATTATTTTTCTAATATTAATGATAACAAAAATTGAAAAAGGAGAATAAAAATTGGAAAACAAAAATTTATCTATATATGAATTAATAAAAATCTTCTATTCGAGAGTGTGGAAAAATTACCTGAAGATTTTTTTCTTTGCCTCAAGAAGAGGAGAATGGAATTCCTTGGGCAGATGGTGCAATGGATGAGCGTTTTTGTATCATACTGATACAAATGAAGAAAAATATAGAAACTTTGAAGAATATTGTATTTCAAATTTCAAAAGGAAAAATTTAAAGAAGCTCAAAATAATTTAGACCATTTAGATTTTTTTAATGGTTTCATCAAGAACTTCCTTGCTAAATTGGATTATTCAAGAAAATGAAAAAAATAAATGCTAATAATTTATATGAATTTACTATCTCTCAATTGAAAAACTTCTAAAAATAAAGAAAGTATAAAATTTTTCTTTAGCTATATTATTATTAATGGGAGTTGAGAATGATATTAAAAGCAATGGAAATAATAAAAACTTTGGCTCTTTCGGATGAATTTACCTTATTTTTGTTTTAGATATAATAGCTAGGTTAGAAAAATTCAAATGAAGAAATTTTTAAAAATCGCTAAAAAGGTTAAAGGATGGGGAAGAGTACATTCCATCGCATATTTAGAAGCTACTAATGATGAAATAAAAAGATTGGTTATTAGAAGAAGGCTGTCACAATGAAATAGATCCAGCATATACTGCATTAACTTGTGCATAAATTTACTAGAATTATTAGATGAAGAAAATATTTCTAATAAAAAAATTTAATGATATTTCATATTTAATTACTGCTTTATTAAATGAAGGACCTGTTTCTGGAATTTCATCCTTAGAAAATAAAGAAATACTGATTGAAGATATTTAAAAAGCAAAATATTTATCTTCAACAGAAAATGATTATCGTGCTGTTATGATGATTCAAGAATATATAAAAACGATAAAAAATTAGTAATAATTTTATAAAAAAATTTGCAACGAGATTTTAAATTCTGAAAGAACTGTAAATAATATAAAAAGAATTAATGAAAAAAAGGATATTCTTATGATATAGCAAAAATATAAAAAAATAGACATTGAACCGTATGCTTTAGAATATTTTACAAAGTAATCTTCTAAAAAAATCCCTATATAATATACGATATATCAAAAAAAGAAAATATGGAAAAAAACTTGTCTCACTCGTAGAGAAAAAGACTATCATTAGAAAAAAATGAAAGAATCTCCTACTAATAAAATCAATTTTAAATATGAAGAATTTACAGTTTTAGATGTTGCAGTTAGAAGTCTAGAAAATTTTGAAGGGACAGGAAAAAAATTTAATTATATGTGCTCTAAATTCTCCTTATGTAAATGTGAGATATGGAGGAGCTAATACATTAGAAAAAAATGGAAAGAGAAGGGATATATTTTTCCCCAATGAAATAATAGAAAAATATAAAAAAACTTAGAAAAAAATTGAAATTAATGATGAATTGAAAGAAAAATTAAATAAATTAGTGAAATAATACATTATATCTTTTTATAAATTTGAATAAAAATTAAAAAAACAAATTAGTAAATCAAAAATACGGAGGATAAAAATGAGTATAAGTTTTTATGTGAAAAAAACAAGAAAAAATTTTTAGGTTATAAAGCCGTTTTAAATGTTGAAACTGCATTGAATTTACTTGATAAGGAACTTTATACCCTACAATACTGGAAATATTGATATTAATGATTTGCTGTTATCTCCAGTTTCTAATTATCAGTGCCTTTTTAATAGGAGACAGTAAGGAAAGTGTAAGAGGATTTGAGCTATCTTATGACACAAAATATAATAATTATGTTGTAAGGATTTTTACGCCATCATCTAGGGAAGATTGGCTTTTTGGCGTTGGAATATATAAAAAGCGTTGGCTAAAGAATTTGATTCGGAGATTTTGAATGAGAGAGGTGAAGTTTATACTGCTGGTAACATTGATAAATTTGACTATGAATCAGATATACTTTTATGGAATAAAAGTAATTACAGAAAAATATAAAAAGTGGAGAATCAGATACTTATGTTATTTTTTTGGTACAACTAGACCTGTTTCTTTCAATGAAGAAATGGTAGATGAAATAAATAATTCAAATAATCCTATAGATACTTTTTCAAGAATAGTAAGAAACATTCAAAAATTTAGATGCTTATTCGGCAAATCAACGTTTTTATAAAAAAATAATGAAGATGAAAGAATTATGGGAGCTTATAGTCTGACAGAAAAATGTTAGAACAATTCTTCCATATAAACCTAGCGTTGAATTTCATAATTTAGATATCGTTAAAAAAATGATGACATAGCTTTTTGGAATATAGGTTTCGTTACTATTGATGGAGATGAAAATGACCCAAACAGTTATCAAGTTGTTGGTCAATTAGATTATGATGATTTTATAAAAAATTGCCAAAAGATAAGTATCATTTTATTGATGCTTCATACATTCTTATTGAGCCATTAAGTAAAGAAGAAATTTTTAGGATTGCTGGAAATATCTGTTAATTAAAAATAAAAACGACTTTAAAATACTATTTCTAAAAATGAAATTAGGAGGCATAAAATGGATAAAAAAATCGTAAAAAGATGGGGTTATATTTTTGATGAAAAAAATTAGATATGTTGATTCCTAATATTCCAAGACAGAAAAAAATTTGTAAAAAAATATTTTTGATTTTATCATTAATATTTTTTTATCATTGATCTAATGCAATTATATTTTTTTAGATAAAACTTCCCCAAAAACAAATAATATTTTTTTGATTTATAGTGGAGGTTCAGTTTTTTTCTTTTTATTTTTTTGTCTATTGTTCTGAACCTCCCACGATTAAAGTCGTAGGGTTCTAAAATTTTCAAAAAAACATTTAAAAAAATTTTTCTAAGAAGTTTGATAGTCCTATGCTACCCTTATTCTTTTTAGGCGTGTTCAGGTCGCCTCTACTGTATAGGGACATTTATGTCCACAACTTTACTTTTTCTTGTAGAATATTTAATGCTCCATTGTAGTCTGCATTTATGAGTTTGCCTATGCTTGTTCGACGCCTCCTTTTCATCAGAGATATTATACCATATATTTTACATTCTATCTACTAAAAAAAGTAATATTTTTATTTATGCTAGAATTTCCGTGCAATTCATCTCATAACTAAAGTTGCGAGTGTTCTTGCACTATTTAATAAAATTATTAATTTATAGAAATGATAATATCCGTTATGCCAAATTTTTATGCGACTAATGCTGGAAAAAGGCAGAAAAGAAAAGAAATCCTACTTTTCAAATTTTTGATAAAGAAGAGAAAAATTTGTTGAAATATCTATCAAGGCAACTGATTATTATTTGATGAAAAAAATATTTTACAAAAATATAATGTGATGATTGTTGATTTATATGATTATTTCTAAGAGTCTATATGATTTTTAGAAATAAAAAAATTTTTAATTACAAAAATTAAAAAAATAAGGAGAAAAAAATATAATGTTTATTTTTATGTTGATATTGCAATTGGTAATACTTATTATTAGTATCACAACGATTATCTATTTAATAACAAGAAAAAAATACAATGGAATGTTTTTACATAGAAAATGAAATTTTATGCCTAAACTCTATGCCTACAAAAAGATTCCACTTTCTGATATTGATTACATAGAATTTTATTGTAGTCGTTTTCGTAATAATTGCAGAGGATTAATAAAGATTCATACGATAAATTCAAAAGTAGTCAAACGATTTTTTTCAAACAAGTAAATTTACATTTTTTTGTCACTGAACAAATGGTTTTAGATGAAATTAATAAATTGACACCTATTTTGAAGGAATATTCAATACCATATACTATTAATTACAATTAAACTTCGAATGTTGTAGTTATAGAATTTTAAAAAATTTAATTATATTTATTAAAAATAACAAATCTTATACTAAAAAAAGGAAGTGTTTTAAATGGGAATATATGAAATAATTATAGGAACAATGTTTATACCATTTTTATTTATTCTATCAATATTTTTCTTTAACATTAAGAAAAAGAAATATGCAAAAAAATTATATCCGCTAAAATTAGTGATGCTTTAAAAGACTTAAAACCACGAGAATTTTTATAATTTATTAAAAAAATGGAAAGAACAGCAAAAACCAGTTTACTATGCAGAAATTTTTGTTGACAATAGATACCATTTATATCTTATTCGGTGGGTATGCTGAATATCTAAAAGAGTTAAAAATTTTGCACAAGAGTTTCCTGATTTTTCCAATAAATCCTATGTTATTTGTATTCATTAAATTTGGTATCCCAATTTTCTTATGGTTTTACTATACTTTTTTTCTATTATTATTTGCCTTATTTATGAAAAAGAAAGAGAATAAAAGATTAGCCGAAATGCTAGATAACTTAGAAAAAATACAGATTTTTAAATTATGCAAAAGAAGATTTTATCAACTCTGAGAAAAATAGTTAAAACTGGAATGGTCGCACAAAGTGATTTAAAAATTGGAAGCAGATATTTATTTTCTGTCTATCCAGCATACATAATTCCTTATTCTTGGATTTCTGATATAACAATTGATAGAGTTTATAATCGTGGAGGAAGTTATTCATCTTTAACTTTTATTTTTACTAAATCTTTTAAATCTGAGAAATTATTTTTTTGCTAAAAAAAGGAGGTTGCTGAAAAAGGTTAGGAATTTTATTTTGGGAAATGAAGATTTTTTTAGAGAGTGTCAATTAAAATTTTTACACTCTCAAAAACCCTACTATTTAATTTAAAGTTTTTAAGTCTTTAAATATAACTTCAATATCATCTTCTATACTTCCTAAAAGATTCCAAAAATATCTTCATCAATTGCGTCTAACATAATTTTTTTCTTTTTCTAAAAAGCCTTTGATATATTTTTTTGATCTAAAGAATATTCAAATCCATCTCTTGTTACAAATATACTTTGTAAAAAAATAATATTGTGTATATTGCCCTTCTTTTTAATCCTAAACGATGTATTCGATCCTTTGATTGTAATAAATGTACTAAATTATAACTGTATTCATAATAAATTGCATCGTGGCAAACAGAGTGTAAAGAAACTGATTCTGCTAAGGTATGTGGATTTGTAATTAATACATCAATTTCTTTTTTTCTTTAAATTTATTTAATATATTTTTTTCTTTCTTCTTCTGAAGTACTACCAAAAAATGACACCTGTAGATATTCCTCCTTTTCCAATTGAGAAGCCAACTGTCGAATTGAATCAACAAAAAAATACACCAGATAATTACTGACTTCCCTTCTGAATTAAGTTGCTTTACTTGTTGAATACAGGAATTAAATTTTTTTCAGTTTTACCAAAAGAATTTATTAAATCTTTGATATCCTGTGAATAATCAACATAATCAATATCTTCTGGATCTGATGTAGTATCCAATATAGCTGAAAAATCTTCTTGATTTTTCAGATATAGCTTTTTAATAACATTTTAGGATTTGATTCTAACTGTAATAACCTAATAATTAATGCTAATTTGTTTTTAGCATATTTTAACAATAAAAATATTAAAAATTTTATTTTCTTTATCTGATAGTTTGCATGGTAAAATAATATCTGGATTAACTTCAGGAACTTCCAATTGCTTTTTGTTGTTCTACAAAAAAATGGTTTGATCTTTTGTTGATATTTTCTATATCATATTCACTTGGAATCCTTAACTGGGCATCTCCAAAACCAAAAAAAGTCATTGTATTCTTCATGATACAAAATATGTAATAAATTCTTAATGTCAAGATACGAATTTGGAAGGGGTGTTCCTGTTAATGCTATTGTATATCTAGCATTATATGATATTTTGAGAGCGTTCTTAGCTCTTTTTACCATTTGGATTTTTTTACTTTATGAACTTCATCGAAAAACAAGCAGTGTTTTTATCATCTATAATATTTTTACCTCTTCCAAAAATAGAATCTAAACTTTCATAATTAAAAAGTAGTAAATTTTTTTATGAACTGCTTTTATACAATAAGGCATTTTTCTTATCTCTTGAATTTGAATAATCTTGAATATTAAATATTTCTAATTTTCTTTTATTACCAAAACAATTATAAAATTCATCTTTCCATGAAATAAAAGAACTTCTAGGCCCGATCATAACTATTTTATCTACCAAACCTTTGTAGGGATAAAAAAACTAAAAACTCCATAAACTGAAGATGTTTTTCCAGAACCGGGTACAGAAAAAAATTAGCAGATTTTTCTCATTGCAAACATAAAAAAATGAATCCCAAGCCTGTTTTTCCCTTAATTTTCTTACCATTTGACTATCAATAACAGCTCTATAACTGTTATATTTTTCCAAGATTTCCTCAGTCTGACTTTTAATTCCTAAACCCACTCTTGATCTTTCATTAATATATATTTCTTTTTTTGTATGTACTCTTCCACTTCTTTTGAAAACGTGAAAAATCAATATTATTTTTTTGAAAGAATAGTTTCTCTATTATTTCAATTATTTTTATATTTTATATAACCTATTTCTTTTTCTAAAAAAATAATTTTATTTTCCTCTGTCTTATCCCTAGAAACATATCTTTTTAATTTTAATTTATAAACTCTATTTCTCTTTTAAAAATTAGAAATCATCGAAGAAGAAACAAGAACTAAATTATCATTTTCAAATTGAAGTGTCAAATTATCATTCACTATCGGTTTCCTCCCCAGTTTTTGATCAATCTCTTCTAATCTATCTTCTAACTCTTAATTTTTCTTTAACTCATCTATTTTTCCCTTTTTAATTCTTTCTATTTGTTTATCTTTTAATTTATCCAAAATTTTAAGATCAATCTCATCTAAACCATTACATGCCTTTTTCCATAGATTTTTAACGGTGCATTTCTAGTTTTTTTCCCTGCAGATCTTGTAACATACTTTTCTGTTGTACGCAAAAACTCATTTCTTTTTATTTTTATCTTCTGCTATTTCACCGATTTTTTACTTACATGTTTTATCAGATTCTTCTAATTTTTCACAAATTTGTTCCACAATTGGCAATTGCTCTTCTAAGTAATTTTCTAAATGTTTTGGAGTATCTGCAATATCATTTTATTTTTTTCTTATATATCTAGTTAAATCTCCAGCAGGTCTGCTTAGAATTGACTAAATACAGCATTCTTCAAATTTTCTTTTAGTATCTTCATCATTAACTTTTTTTAACATTTTCTGTAATTCCTTTAAAGGATCTACAAGATCTAAATCTCTAGCCAAATGAAAATTGTTTTTCTGCATCAATAAATTCTAGAAACTCAGCTAATAAATTTGCTCTTTCAACTTCAAGTATATTCTTTTTCTGTATCATTTACACTTTTAGCATATTCTGCTGTCGTTAATAATTTTGTTTCTACAATATCATGATAAATTCCACTAATCTTTCAATAGGACTATATCCAACTTTTTCGTCAACACCATGCTGTAACATAAGTTCTAACATTTTTATATCTTTTTCATTATTCTCAATACTGTAATCCAATATAACAGCTTCAAAAATACTGCTCTTTATGAGTTTTCCTTCTCAATATTTCTCAAACATGTGAATCTCCGATTTCCATCAATAATACGTCCATCTAACAGTACCACTCCTGCTTCCACTTTGCCCGATAGCTTTTATATTTTGCTGAGTTTTTTTCAATGCATCACGATTACTCTCTGTAATAAATTTATGAATAATTTTATTATAATTTTTCTTTATCAGAGTAATCTATTTTATCAATATTATTTTTCCATTTTATATCTTGAAATCCAAGTAGAAATTCTATCATTTTTGATCATTGTAAAACAACTTATCCAATCTAATCTTATAAACTGGATAATCTTTTGATGATTTCTAATAACTAATCTTTTTTTATTTTCTGTTTTAAATACAGACTTTTTCTACTAAATCGTTTTCTAATAAATTCATTTATATCACCTCATAATAAATTTCATAATCTGCAAACACTATTTTTAGAAATAGGGATCATAAAACATAGAAGTAGACTTTTACAGAACTAATAACATCGTGCACATCAAGCACAATATTATATTCATCTCTTAATAAATCGTTTAAGTCATAAACTTCTATATAAAGTTTTTTTCCTGTTTATACACAATACGCTCTAAAAAATCGTCAAAATTTTGCTCCTTCACCATTACTATACATAAGTTTATTTTTTTCCCTATTCTTCTATAGGAAATTCTATTCTTATCTTCAATAAGAATAGATGTATAAAAATAATCGTCAAATCCCAGTTCATCTAATTCATGATAAAATCCATTTTTTTCTTTCAATGAAAATGTTGTAAAAATACTTATCTTTTCCTATAAAATTCTAAAAACATCTGAACAATATTGTTTTTAAATCTTCTTTTGTTATTCCTAGTTTTTTTCAATTTACTAAAATTAACAAATTTATTTGGTGAAAAATTCAATAATTTCATATACATATTTTAATCTATAAATTTGAGAAGTAAACATCGGCAAAGATTTTTATTTTTAGAAGATATATCATCCAATTTTACAATCTCATTTTTTTGTAAAAATTGATAAAAATAACTAGATGCTGAGTCATATTGACTTTTTTTACAATATATCCTCTAGAAATTTTTATATCCTAATTTTTTTAATAAAATTGGATTTCAAAAATTCCTTTTTATAGTTTGGAAAATGTTTTTTTTCAATTTTTTTCTCTAACTTCTTGAACTGCATAAAGTTCTTCAGATAATATATCTTTTAGCTCAAGAAAGAAATTGAATCATCATACTCTTCAAATTTTATATCGTATATTCCACTGCAATTATATTTCATCTATGTAAGAAAAGATAATTAGCTGCAAATGTTTTTAGAATCAACTCCCATAAAAATCTTCATATTCATTTTATAAAGTCCTGTTTTGAAATAGGAGATAATAATGACAACAACTCTTTACCTGTTGTTCTCTATCAGCTTTACCCAAATTCTATTGACGGCATTCTACTAAATTTTATTTCAGGATATTTATCCACAGTACATATCTTTTTAATAAATTATGAAGTTCATATTCATCACGAATATCATACATTTTCATTAAATCAGGATACATTTTAAAAAAATTTTTAGACTTGAATATTCCTCATTTTTATACTGGCTTTAAATTTAAAGTTTCTAAAAAGTCACTAAAAATCATATCCTGAAAATATTATAATATCTAAATTTTTCTTCTGGTTTCCATAAAACATTCATATCATCTCTTATACGATTTTTCATAACTTCTATCCACAATTTTTAAGACTTTCTTCTTTTTCATAACCTAATTCAGTTAAAAACATATCATACATTTCTTTTAAATTCAATATAAGATCATTCCATCATTAGCAAAAATGTTTTATAATATAATTTGTAAAACTTGCTCTCCCACGAGTATTCTTTCTTTATCGAAAAGTAATATAATCTTTATAAACAAATTTTTCAAAAAAACTCTCCGAATTATAGCAGGAATCTCTTCATCTTCTAAAAAGCTCCTGTAATGATTTTCTCGCATTTTTAACCTGATTTAACTCATTTCTATATCTCAAACTTAAATAGTTATATGTTTCTTCTTCTCTTTAAAGGCAACTAGAAAATGCCTCTTTATTCACATCATATTTTTAAAATATATATCCTTGAAAAAATCTTCTTTAAATTTTTCCAAAAAGATAATTTTTCAATCCCTTTTAGCTCTCAATCTGTCTTACTCTTTCTCTTGTTATCTCTAAAGTATCTCCTATTTCTTCCAATGTTTTCCCAGAAATTCTATTTAAAAAGATATTTTTGCTTCATTTTCTGTCAAATAATTGTATACTTCTTCTTTTAATACTTTTTATATACAATTACAAATCTATCATCATATAACTTTTTAATTAAGTTTGATTCACATAAATATTCAATAGTTTTTTTATATATTTTTTTATCTTTTTAAAAATTTCAGGAAATACTTTTTCCCATAAAACATCTTCTTTCAATTCCATAAATATTTTTTTAGATATTTGCCTAATAATATATTTTTAACCACTTTTTCTTTCCCATAACTATTTTTCCACCATAAAAAGTGAAACTATATTTTCAGTTATATAATTATAATCATTTTCTCTGTTAAATCTAGTATACTGCACAAAAGAAAAAAATAGTGATCAGAAATATTTGAAATCAACTTTTTCAGTATTGCAATCTAATATTTTAGCAACTTTTTTTATAAAAAGTCAACACTTTCTTTTGAAATTTTTTTCTTCTTCTGATTCCTTATCTTCAATATTAGCTGGTATTCCAAAATAAAAAATATAAGAAATTTAAATCTTTGCAGTTCTTTTAGAGTCTTTCTCCCCATTTGCTTTTATTGCCTTCAATTCTTCTTCTCGTTTTATAAAAAAAGCTGAGAACAGTATTTAATATTAGCAATCTTCAAACAATTTTTTTAGCTCTTGCTGAAAGTCTTAAATAATCTATACGTATATCTCTCTTATATTTATTGGAACTTCAATGTTAAGATCTCTTCTTATACTTCTTATTTCCTTTTTGTACTGTATTTTCCAAATATTCTGGTAATTCAAATTCCTCATCACTCATGGTAAGAAGTTCTGAATAATACTCTATACCAAGTTCTTTTAAAAAATTTTATACTTTCTTCTGAAAAGTCCTAAATCCTCAATAGGAATATCTTTGATACTTTTTCTCCAAATTTATTTGTGAAAAATATTTATCTTTCGATGATTTTCATTTCTATTTCAGAAATATCTAATATTATCAAAATTATGATCTTTTTAGCATTTCTATCTTTTGATAATATTTCTTTGAATAGATTTTTCCTATCCTTTCGAAAATTTTTTTATATCTTCTACCGAAACAGTTAATAAATCTTGAACAGTAATAATATTAAATAGTTTTATATTTTTGAAAAATATTAGTCTCACTATTTAAAAACAAAAAAATATTAACTATTTCTACATATAATAATAACATTATTTTTATTCTTATTATTTCATTTATTTAATAGTTTGCTTTATTTAAAAATAAATGTCAAGATAAATTGTGATTTCAAAAATTATAAAATAAAATATTTATAAAAAAATTTTTGCCCAAAACATTTTATTTTCTCATTCATTTATT
>BNJS01003871.1_pt1 | contig 29154 bp, 30 predicted proteins | sample 8540461 | NCBI WGS metagenome assembly BNJS01 (sample SAMD00202454, study PRJDB9452) | human saliva metagenome | isolation source: human saliva | place: Japan | reverse complement strand
ATTTGGAAGTTCAGTTTACTGGCAAGGTTCTACCGACTTAGAAGCAAGCGTAACAAAAGATATTCAAAAAGAATCAACATAAAAATAATAATAAATAGGGGGTAAACTAGCAGTTTATGCAAATGTAGAAAATTTATGAAAATATTCGTAATTTTCTATAGTTGAGTAACTATGACAATTAGAAAGCCCTGCACATCTTGTGAAAGGTGTGTATCATTACAAAAGTTAAACCGAGGAAATACCTTAAGGCCTGTTTGCCACAACGTAGAGTGAAAACTCAAGCGTGAAGGTAGCGAAAGCAGAAAGAAGAAACAGGATATTGATACAACCTAGTAGCCTAACACAAAGTGAACGGCTGTAAAGCTGAAATAAAAGCTAATTAGTGTCTAGTAATTTAAATAGTGACTGCTAGAAAACGTTAGTGCTAAGTCAATATTAACAAGGGTAAGTTTCGGTAGGAATGTCCTAAGTCTCCAAAAAGAGATATGGATAACCTCGAACGACTATCCCCTGATGGGGGAGTGAATTAACACTAAGCCGATATTTTATCGGTGAGTAAAAGCCGTAAAGCTGACGACGGAAGAAAAATATTTGGTCTAAACACTCGTGAAAGTTGTGTTAGAGTGGTTCAGATTGACATATAGTCTGCGCACGTTCTGTAATGGAAGTGTCCGGGAATAGACCCGGCTGTTAGGGGTTGCGCCTTGACAGAAACTGTCAAAAGTACGAAAAGCACATTGAAAATTGAATAACACGATAAACTAAGTTGCATTATATTCCGTATTATGATATAATAGTTTAATCAAATAACTAAGGAGATAAAAACTATTGAAAGAAAATCAAAAGGTAGCTCGTGATGAGAAGTCAGAAGATTAGGTTAAAACTAACCAAAGAGCAAGAAAGCCTTGCGTGGTGGTATAGCAAAGTTTCACGTAATTTTTGGAATCTTTTAGTCGATATCGACAAGCGGAACAACAAGGGTGAGTTTGATGATATTTTGAGTAACAACGGCAATCAAACCTATCATTCAAACTTCCACAACAGAGAGATTTATAGTCTCAATCAATCAGACTATCTCAATCTTGCAAAGGTTGTTGTTACTAAGAACTGCAAGAAAAATGAAAAATGGTCTTGGTATTATCAACCCAATCAATCGTTTATCTACGCTTTTCTTTCTAGGGAATTGGTCAAAATTCGGAAACAAAACAAAGGAAAATTGAACTTTCGGAGTGTTGACGAAATTCAACCTAATTTCAATGTACGATGTGATGTATCTGCAAACGGTAAACGCCCTAGTCGTATTTATCTAAAAGATAACGGAAAACTTCAGATTCCAACTATCGGGGATGTAAGGTTCGGTTCTGCCAGATCAGATTTCGACCTTTCTTGCAAGAAACAAGTTGCAAACATCTCTTTTGATGGAAAATATTGGTATTTGTCATACACTGAAGATGTCGAAACTAAAGTACAAAATTTACCAGATTATACTGATGGAATTGGAATTGATCTGGGAATCAAGACGCTAGCAACAGTATCCGATGGAACCATTGTACCAAATATTAAGGCTTTTAGACGAGTTCGTATCCTGAATAAACGCCTTAAACGACTACAACGTAAGGTATCTCGAAAGTACCTTATCAACAAATGCAACAAACACAATAAAAACAAAGAATATTATCAAGCTAGAAAGACGAATCAAATTGATACACCGTTCACTAAAGAACATACGTATCAATCACATACGTAGATTTGTATCAGAATTAGTTAAAAAACAACCGCAATATATCGCAATCGAGGACTTGAACGTGAAAGGAATGATGAATAACAAATATCTCGCAAAAGATGTCGTTAGATTGCTCTTTTTACACTATCAGAGAACATCTCATTAGAAAGGCAAAAAGAACGAAATATAGTCGTTCGGTTAGTGGATAGATTTTATCCTTCGAGTAAGACCTGTTCAAATTGTGGCAGTTACAAAAAGGAATTAAAACTCAGTCAACGAATATATCATTGTAATAGTTGCCAAAAAGAAATAGATAGAGATTTCAACGCCTCACGTAATATTGCAACAACTGACAAATACAAATTAGCTTAATTAAATTGTTTTATTGCCTTTGGAAACTAGAGGAAATTAGTTTCGGTGGTAGGTCAGCCGTAAAGCCGAACCACTTAAATCAAACGCCCTGAAAAATTTATGAGTATATCAAACAAATGGTAGCTTTGGCGAAGTTTGGCTCAATATGGGAAAGGTCAAAAATCGTGTTATTCATTTTTCTGATTTTTCGCACTTTTGACTTACGGTTGTGTATTTACACTAAAAATTGAATGAATTTAGATAGATTAAAAGAAAGTCTTAAAAAAGACTCAAGAGCGATTCAACCCGGATAAGTTGAGTGGTGTAAAAAAATTAGAGACATCAAACGCCCGTGGTTGCGTCGATTTCTTGTTGCAGTAATAGTGATCATCTCGGTTGGAGCGGCGATCATTGGCGGGTTCGAGGCAGAAGAATCCTTGCAGCAAGAAATTCGAGATAATTACATCTCTGCTGTTAATAAAAAGAATCACTTTCTAATTGGTCAGTTATTAAAAACTTCAAACTAAAAAAACGGAGATACTGTCGGTATATTCTCTTATCAGAATAAAGATGGTTTCAATATTTTGATTTATAACGTAACTAAAAGAGGTTATTTTAAAAGAGGCTATCGATACAAAAGGTCAAGACGTTTCCAATTCTTCAACAATTTTAGGAGCTCAGTTGCTTCTGTATTTGTTAGAGAATGAGGCTGATTTTAAATTGGATCAGATTGAAAAACTAGAAGGTGTCGGGTTTAATGTTAATGGAACGGAATACAAACTTGAAAATCAATATTCTAGATTGACATCTGTTAACGGAAAAGATTAAACAAACTTTACAATGTACATCTGACACAACCAGCGGAAAAGAGACTCTTGAACAATGCTGGCGTTTCAAACTATGAAGATTTGTTAATTGGTAGAGTTGATAAGATTAGTGATGATGAAGTTGTTATCACTGCTAGATTGAAGGATAGTCACGACGTTTATGAAATCCACACAATGACTGATAATAAGGTTAAATTGATTGTTAACCCAGGGGTTGATACAACAAAGAAAAGTGAATGAAAAGATGAGGTGAGACCGATTGTCTAATTATGAAAAAGATGAATTTCAGGAATTAAAACTGTTGAAAAACGGTTTGTCTGGTTTGCGAGAAAAACTTAAACAGAAATCGGTTTCTTTCTTACAACACTAGACAACGCCACGGATCCTATACAAGTCTTAACAAGTGATAAGGGTAAGTGGCTGTTAACAAACCCCTTCTCAGATACAACGGAAATGATCAATCATCTAGTTAGAAATATTTCTTTTCGTCTCTATACAGCAAGCCACGAGAGGTTTTTGACTGTATCCGCAACGATATCTAAGAGTAAGGAGTTAACTCTCGGTTTCGGGCCACAAGGAGGAGATGTTCTTGTTTATTGGAAGGTATTCTCAAATACTGTAATTGTTCCAGATTGGGATAATATTATCGAAAGCAAAGATAAACGAGATCTCTGATTGAAGAGATGGAAGAAAAAGAGAAGTTATTGAAACACACAGAGGAGACTCTGAGAACAAGGATGGTTTGTTAAACGAAGGACACTTTAATTTATATTTAAAGAAGACGTTCCTCATTCAATCAAAAGTGGATGGATTATTGGATGATTTGATTGATGAGAGTTGATGATACAAGGAAACAACTCGAAACTATCAGGAACCACGATATCCCTATTATTGAATCTGAGGGAGATCAATAGTTTATTAGATTGGTTACAGATGACATTCTTGCGTTTTCCAAAAATTGATAACTATAAATATTACGAAAAATGAAATCTAAAACAAGTGGAGGTAGTAATGGATAAAAATACCCCTAACAAAGCAAAACGTTTTGTTAAATCAAAAGATACAGGTAACCCGTATCACAACTTTGACCACATCCTATCAGTTTTTGGATAGAGGTTCAAAAATCCTCTTTATAACACCTTAAAAGAGGACGAAAAGAATTTTACTTGATTTATCCGCCTTATTTCACGACGCTGGACATTCTCGTTTTAATACGGAAGAGAATTTGGCAATTGCTGTATCTCTCTTAGAAGAATTTCGTGTATCCTCTGGAGAGTTAACAGTAACTGAGTCTGAAGTAATTTCAGAACTTATTTATTCTACTGATAATAGAAATCTAAATTTTTGTTAAAGATGATGATTTGTATTTGATGAGGGCGATTTTGAAAGACGCTGACATAACACAAACACTAATTGAGGGTGGTGATGTTTGGCGTGATCGTTTTAAGTGAAGAGTTTGGATTAAAGTTAAAACAAAAATACAGATTTAAGTAGAATCAGTTAATCTTTTGACACCATACGGAAAGCGATTGGCTGACGATTGGAAAATACGCAATTTTCGGAGGTGAATAATGGCTCAAAAATAACATCACTAATCAGAAATAGATCCTACTTGGATAATAGGAGACAGGCCATTAACGCCTCTCAACCCCAAATAAACGGAAAAAAGTTTAGATGAGTTTCAAAGACAACAAGAACAATTCAATAAAGAAAAGGAGCGTATCGAGGCACCACCAAAATTTAAAAAGTCTCGAAAGTTCTTTTTACTAAAAGGTAATTATCTTGTAGTTACACTATCAGCAATATTACTGATAATTAATACAGTTCTTCGTGGATTCAACGGAACTTGGTGGTATTTACTTCCAAATATAGCATTTCTTGTTGTAGTTATTTTATTTGGAAGCTACTTTAACCCTCTAGATTATGCCAGTGACACAAACAAATACATTCGACCAAAGTTAGACAAGGTTTATCTGGATCTTCAACGTATCTTAACACAATTGCTGGTTTTATCAGGCACCAATCTTCACAAGGATAACAAATCATCCTATAAACACACAATTATTTTATTGGTTGCAGGAACTATTCCGGCTATCTTGTTCTACAATTCCGGATTTGCAATTCTTGGTGTACCATTCTTGATGATGTTCGTAGTTCGAAGTATCGCCTCTGGAAAAATTAAAGAATCGGCTTCTCAACTTGGATTCTTAAAGTGGGTGATGTTCCTTCTGCTATTGATTAATACAATCTTGTCAGCTTATTGGAAAACTCCGTTCGGATTTGAAACATTTGTCCTTATTTCTTTCCTAAACAGTACCGAATTGTGGATGAAAAACACAGAGCTTTACGGTCTGGAAAAAATTCAGCAATTGAGTGCAGAGGAACAACGACGTAAGAACGAGGCTTATAATCGTCAATTAGAAGAGCAACAGAGAGCAATGTTGCAACAACCTCATCAACAAATGCAAGGATATCCACAACAAATGCAACAAGTTCCCGGAATGCAACAGGGGCAATACCCTCAAGGGATGAACCAACAAGTTACTTATCCACAACAAATGCAAGGTGGATATCAGCACCCTACGCAAGGACAATATAGATAAAAACAAAAAGACTCAATTCAGAGTCTTTTTATTATGATATATAAAGTTTTTATAATTAGGGATTTGAGCCTCACGAACGAGTGAACTGATCAAGTTTCTATCATCTGAAAAAGATTGCTTCAGGTAGGAAGTCTATCTCTATCTTGAATTGCGATTCGAGATAATTATCAATAAAAATTCTGAAACAGCAACAGAAAAATTCATCCTTTCTGAATTTAGTTTGCAGATAGTAATAAGGTGAAAAATTTTCCAATACAAATAGCCTGATCATCTGTAATATTTACGTTGTTGTTTTATTTACGTGATAAAAACCTTGTAAAACCAAAAGTTCCATTATATTTTTGCACCATATTATAGAAAAAGTCGGAAATATTAAAATACAAAAATCTTGAATTTTTCGCTATCAATAACTATCATATTCCCATCTTCTAACAACTCAAACTCTTCTGTTTTTGAAGTTGAATAAAATTTTATATTTTGCTAAGTTACTAAAAATTCTTATTTAACTTTTTATCAATTCGTTTCAAAAACTAGAGTTGTTTCCAGAATAAACTCATTAAGTTCCCTTAAAAATAACATCTTCGTAATATTCACCCTCATAATCTTCTTCGGGATTCATCAATTGATAAACTGGCATTTCAACTTTTTGATCTACGCAAAAATCTTCGATTATGTTGCATATTACTTGGTGCGTACCCTCCAAATCAATATTTCCGTAAGAATCAACATATCGAAAACAGAAAAGAATCATTCCAAAAAGATAGTACATCTTGTATTTGTCTGATTGCCCTCCATACCATCCGTCCGGTGCTTGATATATCGAAAATATTCCGATAATTCCTTAGAGAAATCAACCTTCTCTTGAATTAATTCAGACAAAATATCCCCAAATTTCTTTTGATAATTCGGGTCGTATTTCAATTTCTGAAATAACTCAAGAACATTTTTGTAATCCTTCTGAAATTCGTTCAGATATTGGACATCTTTCTTATTTGTTTTTTGCAAATTGCTACCTTCTTTTCTTTTTATTTTTAAAATTATATAAAAATAAATATTTATCAAAAAGAACGAAATATATTATCTTTTCTATAAAAGAAAATTTTATTAAATATATAGATTCAATTATTTCACGTCCGCTATATAATAAAAATTTATTTTTAGTTAATTTTATCCAGTTTTTCTACTCATCAACATAAAAAACGACAACAAAAAGAGAGTTAAATCTCTCCTTTTCTTATTTTGGATGAATGTAGAAACTTTTTCCTTGTGCGTATCTAGGATCGAACCATCCACGGAAGTTTGATACGTATCTATTTCCGTTGTAGTTGGATTCTTTTACCTGAATACGACCTTCATTTTCTACTGCAACTACTACAGCTACGTGACCATATCCTCCGTCAGTCCAACAAGCAATCGAGACCAACTTTTTGGGTGTCATTTTACCGTGAATCCAGCAGATCTTGCAGAAGCAGCCCACTGACCACCGTTACCCCAGTAATCGCCAGCCCAAGGTGCTAGAGCTTTAGCTCCCCACGTACATTCTCCGTAAGGGTAAGATGTGATACCGGAGTAATTTGGCTGAATATCCTTGAAGGATCCGTCGCCAATTCCACCACCGTTACCGTTACCACCACTACTTATGAAGTTTGATAGTTTCGCTGGTTTACCCTTCATATCACTAGCTTTAGGCTTCTTAATGGTATTTTTGTCAGAATCGTAACCGTTAACTTCTTTGAGTATCTTTTTACGTCCATCAGCAGAAATACCAAAGTTGTGTCCTAAGTCGAAGTAAGCAGAGTTGTTATCAACCTCAGTAGGAAATGTCGGTAGACCTTTTTGATACATCTTCACGAGAGTGAATACCAAAGATACTAATCTCTCCTGAAGAGGAGGCTTTACCTAGAACATCTCCTGCTTGAACATTGTCATTAACCTTAAATCCAGCTAAAGAACCAAATCCAGAGTATGCGATTTGTTCAGTGTTGTTCTTAGAGCGGATGATGATTGTTTTCTGACCAGTTGTCAAATCATTGCCTACGTACACAACCTTACCAGCCTTCATCGCTGTAATTTCAGAACCAACTTCGTGCTTGAATGTGTATCCAGGAACAATTCAACTTTATCACCAGTTTTTTTCTCCAACCATATCCTGAAATAACTTCAGTGTCACCCAAAGAAATTCCATTAAATGGACTACTTGTGATGTCAGCTTTTCGCTCATTAGAATTGTCTTTTGAGACTTGAATAATCCCTTGAAGATCAACTTGTAATTTTCTTCTAAAATACGTGAGATTTCATACTCGTTCCAGTTATCATAAATTTCATCATAATAAACCGGACGGTTTTCACGAGATTCAAGTGAAGCTACAAATTGTCGAACTAACATTGTCGCATTCTTTTTCAGATTGTTTATTTCCCTTGTGTGTCCAAGTGTAAGCGTCGGCACCGTTGATGTAAAGTTTTTCCTGACTCAAACCATTTTTCAGGGTTCACCACCATCAGCTTTTCGAACTGCTAAATAGGCTTCGTTCATTAGTTGTTGGGTCGGTCGCAAACATCGTAGGATCCCAGTTTTCGTTCCCACCAAATAGTGTTAATACAGTTCCTTGAATCTTGCTTAAGAAATTCGCTATCAATCCTGAGAATCCACTTCCGTCACCCCAGTTTGAGATTGCCCGCACTACCACTTGTGCTTGACCCGCCTGAATTTGATAAAGTACTTGATCCGTTTGAAAGTTTGGATAAATCTGGTTTAACTTCCCCTTCAGGTAATACAAGTTCTTTCCAAAGTGCGTCAGATGTTGCCTTACTCAAGTGACCTTCGATATTATTCTTTATAGCGTCAGGATCTTTATAAGGATCGTTATCAGCTAACGAAGCCCCACCACCGTGAATTTCCCAACCCATAAAGAATCGAGAGGCAGCTTGCGTAACGTCTTTCGCTTGTGCCACTAAAGGTAATGTCGCATGGATTTGCTCTGACTCTCCACGTAACATAAAGTCAATTTGAAGATCTGCGTCAGACCAGTTCTTACCTTTCTGTTTAGCGTACTCAAGTAAGTTTGCCTTACGACCACCTAACCACTGTCCTAAACCGATAGGTTTGTCTGTATTAAATGCAGTGTATTTATCTTGCTCTGAAACTACATATTTAGAAACGTATTCTCCAAACGTTGTCGTAGGGTCAATGTTTGACTCAGCAACCCAGTTTGTCATAATACCGATTGCACCAACACTACCATACCGCCATCGATAAGCAATTTGTAAACTTCTTTACGAACCTTCTTGGCTTGTTCTGATTGATCCAATCCGCCGTCACCAACACCACCTTCGGTTGAACCACCAGATGATGAAGAGGATGAAGATTTAGATTTACCATCTCCGATAAGGTTAGTGAAGATGTCTAGAATCTTATCTGTTGCCTCTTGTGTTGAAGCGTTAGCGTCGTTCATTGCTTTCAGCGATCGACAACATTCAATTTATTTTTGAGTTGTTGATGGAATGTAAGTTTCGTAATTCATAACATAATCGTAAAAGGTACTGTGCACCGTTAATATTTTTGAACTTCCGGATCCTTATCAATTTTCGGTTTTGTTGAAACGAAGAAGTTGTTTTCACCAGCTACCACTTCTTTTCCATTCACTCGAAGACTAGTACCTTCCTTGTGTTTATCAGAAGCGCTTATATCCGCACCACTAATGTTTCACCACGCTTTAAGTTTTTCGATAACCTTTTCAATTGCCCACTGATTCTACAATCTCGTTTGACATATCGATAGAACCAAATGCTGTTGTTGCACCGAGAATTTGATATTGAGTGTCAGAAGCTACATCTTTATTAATCCAGAATGACAAGAATCCCTCTGAATCATTTTTAGCAATGTAATAATTTCCGTGCTCATCAATACCGATTTCGTATGCTTCGTATGTTTGTTTTGCGATTTTGAAGATAGAACCAAATCCATAATCCCAAACACCTTTTTCTTTTTCTGGCTCTCCATCCTTACCACGCTTAATTGCGTAAGGATGTTCTTTTGAAGCAGTGTTTGGAACAACTGCGTCAGCCTGTTTGATGTTTCGCTTGACTGATACGTATTTCTTATACCCGTCAATCTCAGTTTCGTCTGGTTTACCATCAATAGAGATAACACCTAGAGCTTTAGGATCTTCGTTTCCGTTACCATCATAAGTATAAACTGTTACATCACTTAGGTCTGAATTTAATTTAGCTCTTGCAGAACCAACACCACCAGACTTAGTAAACACATCGTTAATCTTGTTATATTCGTCTTTTTTAATACCTAATCTTTTGGCAACATCATAGTTCCAATCTTTACCTTCGTTCTTTTCGACAAATTTACTTGCAAAATAGTCCAAACCGGAGTTTATATCAGAAACCTTAGATTCATACTTGTAATATTCTTTACCGTAATTTTTCCAACTTGGATCGTCGGTTTCATTCTTCTCTTCGGAACCAGTCGTTTTTAGAATCCTTATTTTCGGTTGTTTCAGTTTCTTTCTTTTCTTTTTCTTTATCGCCTTTCTTTTCTGAATCACCATCAGAAGAAGACTCTGTAACAACAGCGTTCTTGTCGTTTAAGAAGTTGAATTTAGATCCGACCATCTGAAGATTACCATCCTCAGTTAAAACCTTGATCATTGCTACAATAAATGCAGGATTGTATCCGTTTTTGAATGACCAAGCCGTTATTTCATCACGATAATCTCTATATTCTGGCGGCAATTCTGCGTCATTACTTTCAGGTCTTTCCGCCTTACCATCCTTACCGGATGTTGGCCCTCCGCCGATTTGGAACTTGGAGTTATTTGTAGCAACCAAGTATTGAGGACATTAATTTCACTTGGTATGGATGAAATTGAACCTGTTTCACCGGAAATATAGAAATCGCCACGAGTCCAAATGTTTTCGTTGATATTCTCAGTTCTGAAAAGATTCTTTTGAACTGTTGGGCTGTATGCAGTATCAAATACACGAGATTCAGCTTCAAGTTTACCAGTTGACAATTTACCCTGATATTTATTTTTTGCTTCTTTAGTGTAATCACCGCTAGTATTGTGTTTTTTACCACTGCTAGATTTTGAAGCTTTAGAAGAACTTGTTCCACCTGTATTTCCATCAGCAATTGGCTCTAAAGCTACAACTTGGTTGTAATCCATAGATTGAGTTTTGAATGTTTGGTGATTTGCAACCCCGTTTGTACCCGAGTTACATTCTAAAACTTTTGTATCATCTCCGTGAAAATCTTCAGCTAAGAAGAATGTGTGTCCATTTGCTCCAGCACCTGATAAACCACCAACTACAATGATTGTACCCTTTTTAGCCGTCCTGTAATCAACTTGTCTAAATTTAGTACCACTCTGACCAAAGGCATTAGAGTTTGTTAACATAGTTACGGTTGATAAACCATCAACACCAGTCATACCTGCCTCTGTTAAAGCACGTGTAACGAAGCTAGAACAGTCATAAGAGTTGGGCCCGTTACGATTTGTCATTGAGTAGGTAATTCCTTTGTTAGTTGGCTACTAGCCCACTCGTATGCTTTTCTCAGAATTTCATTGTCAATTCCATCAGCGGAATCTGCACTTCCGTAATCTTTGTCACTGGCAGAAGAAGTTCCTCCACGAGCTTCATTTTGAACATCAAGCGTTTGCCCCCAACGTTCGTATTTCTTTTGAAATTCCAACTCTTGTTTTCCATCATCAGAATCCCAGTGTGCCTTAGCCTTAAACTCTTCTTTTTCCTTGTCCGTCATATCACGAACTTCTGTTAAACTCTTGAATGAGTAATCTTTTGAATCGTGATATACAGGCTTGATAAGTGCTCTGCAAAGAACATTTCGTTCTTACCAGTTCCGTGCAAATTACCATTAAGCGTTGAATTTAGCAAATAAAAGAAGGTTTGTATTTAAACTTAATTTATTAACAGCAGAAGCCGCCTTTTTCATCTATAAGATTTTCTAACGTCAAAAGGTTTATCCGGATTTACCGGTCTCAAATTAACTATATCGATAACGTTGTTGTTGAATAAGTATCCGTCTAGGTGTATTTTGCACATAATCACCTTCACGCTTAATAGGTTTCAGTAAGGATTCTTTCTGTACCCTGCGTCAGGATCTCCTGGTTTTGTTGAAGTTCTTTCAAACTCAACAAACCATCGTGATGTGACTCATTACAGCATAGTAAACGTAGTACAATTTATTAGCTTGCGTAGGAGCACGACCTTTACCTAATTCGTAACGTTTAGTAGCTTTGTTGAAGAATACGTTATTAGAATCTATTAGCTCAATACCATTTTACTTACGTGGTTTACATCTTTAACACTTGCGTGTTGATAGTTTGCCTCAGTTTGTACGGCTGGCTTCATTATCTAAAATTACTCCAGCTGCAAAATGACACACTGCACCAGCAATAGCAATTCCGCCCGCAATCCATCCGATGTGGAGGCGCGCCTTTAAAGCTGCTTTTTACAGATTGCTTACCAAAATTTACCAACAATTTTTCTTCATACTTTGCTAACGGCTTTTAGTTGCACTCTTAGCACCTTTAGTTTGCATGCTTTTCAGCTTTATTTGTTCCGTTTTAGGGCTTGAGTTCCCTTGCCTTTAATTTGATCTAATTTTTGTCAACACCAAGTTGCTTCTTGATGTGTTCGCTAGACTTGCTCTTGATTTTGTCGGTAGCCTTACTACCCAACTCCTTAGCTTTGTCTCCCATTTGTTGTGCGCTATCCTCGATAGCACAGATTATTGATCCTGGCTCCTAACGTAGCCTCTTGATCTAGATCTCGAAATTCTCTTTCGTCCAAGTAGCAGACTACCTCCTTTTTTTATGTTATTTTTACTCTTTCTATTATATAGTCAAAATGCCTATTTATTTCAATAGAAATAAAAAAATAATTCTTTTCTATCATTATATAAGAAAGTGAAGAGCTGAAACTGTTGTAGTTACATCCCTAACTTTTTATTAATTAAGAAAAATTACCAAGAAATATATTACAAAAAGTAAACCTTATAATTAAAAAATACTACTTGACTTTAAAACTGTTTTTGTGATACAGTAAGATAGTAGTACAAGAAGGAATCTAAGAAGGAAAAATTTATAACCTAAAGGATTTTGGAAAAATGAAAAATAAGTACTACGATATTAAAAATAAAATTCGATTATTTAATATCTTAATTATTATTGAAGCATTAATTTTCTTAGCTGTTTTGTATTTTGTACCTACTGATATTAATGTTAAAGGTGTTGGTCAGAATATCATTATTGCTCTGAAGTGGTTTTGGTGGTTTAACAGCATTTTACGGCTGGGCATTACATCAAAGAAAAAATTTTTATCAATGTGAAAGGGGGTATTTCTGTGAATCAAAACCTGTCGAATCAACACTTCGAAAAATTTCTAGGACAGCGACTTCGATTTCGTGCGATTTACGATGGTGTTAAGATTAACCACAAAATTAGTCCACACAAAAAATACTATAAACACGGAGTTATTTTCAAACGAGTGCTAGAGTATCATCCGGACGAGTTTCGAGATCACGTTCACATCCAAGTGAAAGAAAGTGTTTTTAATAAAAACTTTAAGGATTTACCAGTTGGTGAAGTTGAGTTTGAATTTACAGCAGAATTGTACGAATATTTGCAACCATTAAGAGAACACCAGGATGGATTACAATATAAAACTTGGTCTATTGGACTAAGAGATTTAAAGAAATTAGAAAAAAAGTAAAAAAGCAAAGGGGAAAAGGACAATGCCGATCATCTCAGTAAGACAAAAGTAACATTTTTACACAAGGAAAAATTAATTCTCAAACAGTTAGAATTGATGATTCTGGATTTGTAAAAAGGTAAATATTATTATCGGAGACTATTCCGAAATTATGAAATTATTTGGAGCGTTTCATATTCCTAGTTCATTTTATACAAAAGAAAATGGAACCCCTAAAGCTGTAACATTTAATGTGGAGATTCACCCTCCTGAATTTGTGACAGATGAAAATTCAAAAAGAATATCTTGAACGATATCAAAAGATTAATTGGAAGTAAAAGATGTGGATATTGTTGGGCCTTCATCTGCGATTAATTCTGGATCTTCGGATGGAGGAATCGAGTTCGTTTGAAAATGTTTTACCCTGAATTTTTTGGTGGTAACACCAACATCGTATTCACAACCTTCCAATAAAAATTCAAGTATCTTACCACAAGTAATATAAAAAGGAGCGTAAGCTCCTTTTTGTTTTTAGTTTGGATAAATGTAAACAACACTAGAATCTGGTGTAAACCAACCACGGAAGTTTGCGATGTATTGGTTTCGGCCCCAATTTGATTCTTTTACTTGGATTTGATTTCCACTAACCGCAGTAACAACAGCTACGTGTCCGTATCCCCAACCTCCATAAGGCCAGCAGATAACCGCACCAACTCGTGGTTGTGTTCCAACTGTGTAACCGGCAGCTCTTGCAGAGTCTGGCCATTGATTAGCGTTTCCCCAATAATTATGAACCCAAGGTGCTAATGCCTTAGCTCCCCCAAGTGCACTGACCAGCAGGGTAAGTGTTTCCAGAATAATCAGGGTTGAATATCTGCGGATCCATCTACACCGGCAACTGTACTATATTCATTAGAGGCTTGCGTGCTGTAAGATTGAGATGATCTAGCCTCTTCTCTAGCTTTGCGTTCTTCTTCTGCTTTTTTTGCAGCTTCCTCTTCAGCCTTACGTTTTTCTTCAGCTTCTTTTTCTGCCTTTTCTTGAGCAATTTTAGCTTTATCTGCTTCTGAAAGTTTTTCAGAAGAGTTCACTCTGTCAGAGCCTTTTTCACTAAGCAACCCTTTTCACATTAGAGTCATTTTTCATCTGCTAAAATTGTTGCAGAAACGCCAGCATTTGAATCTTGAGTGCTTTTATAATGTTCATTGGACACTAAACTATCCTGGCTATTTTCGTCCATTTGTGCGGAAGAATTTCCTGAGTAGTAAACAGTTTTTGTTTCAATATTGTTTAATGATTGTGTTGAGATCTCATCTGCAAAACCGGTTTGAGATCCTAGTGAAACTGCACCAATAATTACAGGGTGCAACCAACAACGTCTTCTTTAAAATTCAAAACGTAACACCTTCCTTTTCTCTATTACATACAACCTATTTTACAATTATCACCACATCAAATAATGTTACAGAACTATTTACAAATGTATGTCTGAATCCTTGATTTTTACGAAAAATTAATGATAAAAATAGGATAGTGAAAACAAAGATAAAGGAGAAATGAAGTGAAAACAGAAAAATCACCTATCAAACAACCAATTATTAGATTGTTACTTTTTCGTTAAAAAATCTATATAAAGGTTTCAGGTACAATCACACTTGGTGTTATTTTAGGATGGATATTGACATCTGCTACAAGCTATGACAGATTTTCAATGGAATCACTTTTATGGGTATTTTTACACTACTCTTTTTATTTCCTTTTTGTTAAAATTTTTTTGATTAGTTCACAACGGTTAGATTTTTCCACCACTTATGAAGTCAGAAGAGTCATTTTTGAATCGTATTAGATACGCATACGGTTGGTTTTAATTGGAAAGTACAGGTTATGCTCGGTTTGCACTTTCACCAATCTTTATCAAGCCTGAGATGACGTTCCTAGTTAAACCAGATATCAGTAGCTCCACCTGAAATTCATTCCGAGAAAGTTTATTTGTATGAAACTTACTCAAATTATTCATACTATATGTTTGTTTCAACAATTTTACTTTTATTGGATTGATAGTGTTCTCATACGCTATGAATATTGTTGTTTGGAGGAAAGGGATCTTCAAGATAGATCACTACTTAAAAAGAATATACACTCTACCAACGATCAATATTAAATAAAAATTTTTAGAAAAGGAAATAAGAAAACAAACATTCCTTTTTGATTTAAAAAGTTTTTATATTTTAAAAACCTGAGTATGTGGATAAATTTAAAGGTTGCAGATCTAAAAATTACAACTGAACAAACCGAGTCTTCCAATTTAAGGCTTCATCAGAATTGAATTTGTTTTTAGAAGAGAAGGTTACTGGTATGCTACTCAAAAATCAGCATTACAGCTCTAGGGAGAAATTTTAAACGGAAAAAGAGTCTTTTGAATACATTGCCGTATAAACGAAAAACGGTTTTTAATCGGTGTTGATCCAATCGATAAAAAGATGAAAAATCAATCTGAAACAGATAAAGATAGATAATCAAAAAAACTGAAGGAAAATTCAGAAAAAGATTTCGAAGATTTATATCCAGAAATTAAAACGAAAAGTTCCTTTTTCTGAAATTAAAAATAAAAAGCCTGACAAAAATATTCAACAAAAGGAAAAACTTAAAAAAACGCAAACATCACAAAAATCAACAAAAAGAAAAATATTGATAAACAAAAGGCAGTACATTGTACTGCCTTTTATTAATTATTTATAGTTTAGATATTTGTTCCAGTGCCTTTTCAAACAAAAGAGAACTATAGGTTTTAAATGGTTTATACTAAATGTATCATTTTTATCATCTGTATCATTTAATTCTTAACATACCACAATAATATTTAATTTATTGATTTTGCTAAAGGCGTCCTACAACACCTCTATAAGCCCTCTTTGGTAAATACCAAATACAGGTTTACGTGTATTTTTCTATTAGATTTTTATTAGACAAGATATTATATCCGATCAAACTTCTAGTGTGGAATGACACCCTATCTCTTTTTAGACTGATACCGAAATTATTCAGTCCTTTGACTAGAATATTATATGATCCATTGATATCAGCATTAATAAGCTCCCGCTTTTAGTTTTATACAAACCTCTTTTTCACGTGTTCCTGAAAACTTTATACTTTTTGCCATCATTTTTCCAAACCGGAATAGGATCATAATCTATGAAACTAGCTTTAGATGTATAAGATTCCTCCTGCTCTACAACCTCTATTCCTCGCAACTGACACTTGTACTTTAGTTGAGAAATGAATTTGTTGTGAGGGAATTTGAACAAAATTTTGATTCCTTTTTACCAATAGAAATACCAGACTTCAAACAACGTTTTTACCAACAAAAACCTTTTTCAAGTGCCATCTCGTCGAAAAAATCTGCTAGAAAACCTGTTATTTTATGAAATTCTGATTGCAATTTCATCTCACGATTTCTAAAAAGACGGTGGATGTGCTTACTTGTTTTTGATTTTTGGTAATTTTGATTGAGATTTTGCTATTAGACGGTTTGTATCCTTGATTTATAGTGTTTAACCTTCAACCCCTTAACTAAAAAGTGGATTGGTTCCATCAGAAAAATGTAACAGCAGCTAAATTATCAACCCCAAGGTCAATACCTGCATATTTATGAGTCTTCCTAAAAAGAGCTCTCTTTTAACCTCGTAAATAACATCAATATAACCATTTTTGGAATTATCTTGACACATTTGGGATTATCAACTTTTTGTTGGGATTGAGATCCTCAGTTCTCTCGGGCATAAGATAAGTTCATTATTATCACCACGTTTTTAGCTAAAAAGTTTGGTTTGTAAACTCAACGACATACCTACCTTCCGTCTTGTGTAGATATCCTGGGATCCTTGGCTTATTCGTTATTTTCTTATTTGACTTATCATTGTAACCTTTTAAAAGCTGATAATATGAACTGATATTACCACCTAGCATTTTTATAATATTGGTTGAAACTTTAGATGGTAATGCTTTCATATCGCTCTGATCTTGTTTCCTAAATTCAGAAACTAATTGTGCCCAACTTAGTATTGGTTTTTATTTTTCCTTATCAGACTTATTTCGTTCAAATATAGATTGACGAATTTGATACAATCCAGCATTATAAAGATTCTTTGATTTAAATGTCAAATCATCACAAACTGAGTACAAATTTATTACTAGGTTTAATTAAATGTCTTTCTACCTGTCTCAGTTGCTACCTCCTTTTCTAAAATTTATTTATCAACTTATTATATCATAAAGTATTAAAAAAATAACAAATTCAACTCAAAAAGTGAATTAAAAATATACAAAAATAAATAAAAATATAAATAACGAATTAACCTTAAATAATCCAACTTCTTCAGCATTTAATGTTTTGTTTTCATTTTTCATATTAGTTCCTTCTTCCTGTAGCTTTTTATAGCTACTATTTTTCTTTAATTATAAAAGAATAAATCTCTGACTGATATAATTTAAGAAAAATGAAAAAGAAAGAAGGAAGGTAATGTTAAATTCAAAAGATTTTTCAAACCTAATGAGCTGGTGGTTGACTATTTATTTGAATACAAAAGAAGCTGTAAAGAACTACAAAATTTTGAAGAAATTGCAAACAATTGTTGTTGAACAAACAAAAATAAATCCGAAAGTTTGTTTTGGGTTGTGTACATTACAATACAAAAACTAAAATTTCTTTATTGATTCTACAAAAATTTGATCAATATTCAATCACTGTTTATAACAGCTTTGGTGCTTTTTATAAACGGATATCAGCCAACTAAAGAAAACTTTACTAATGTGGAAAGTTTCAGGGGATTTTCTATCCACAAACTTTCAGAGATATACTGGTCTCCGAAGTAAATAACGAATCAGTCCTTCGTTTTTAATTTGGTTAGTTATCATCGTATTGCTAATGATGGTTATGGAAAAATTTAAATAGAGACGATTTGAAGAAACACTTTAGCAGCTCAACTGGTAATTGGAACATCTCAATACTTTTTGATCCTTACAGTTTAACTCCAGTAAAGATTAAATATTTCTTTAAACCTTAGTGGAGTTGTTTTTAGAATACTTTATATTTGTGCCAAAATCGAAAGAAATTGCTTGATTTAAAAAGACTTAAGTTTCAAAAAACGATTTATATTTAGTTTTTAAAAGTATGTATAGAGAGGAAACTGTACGATCTCTTCTTAATATCTGGTATCAAAATGAATGAGTTGGGAGATGATGTAAAAGGAACGACTGAAAATCAACCTTTAAAGGCGAGCAGTTTAAACTTCTAAGCCTTGTTAAACTTCACTACTCTCTTCGAGAAGAGTTGTTTCAGCACGTTCTGGGTTTACAGAAGTTTCTTAATAACGAGGAGTCATTTACTTCCGGACAAAAGATGGTTATCTATTTTCGAAAGGTATAATGAATTAGATTTGTTTTACCTACCTAAGATATATCTACAAAGTTCTAACCGGATTTGGGTTAAAAAATTTGAAGCCGTAAATGTTTTTGAGTTGGAGAACAATAAAAGAGTTTTTAAAACTCTCTTTTTATTTTTCTTTCTAAAGAACCCGCAGGAAATTCCGAAATCTAAAAAACTCATTAATACCTTCGTAATCTTCGTGTTCATTAAAATCTAAATCAAGCAATAATTTTGATGTAGACTCGATTGCAGCCATAGTTTGAACAAATTCTGGTCTGGAAGTATAAAAAGTATGTTAAATCCTTATTGTTTGGTTTTGAAAATTATCATTATCAATCCGATAATAATCATAGTTGGAACTGATAAGACTGAATTTATTAACGAAATAAGATTGAAAGACAAAAATGATAAAGATAACTGATACAACAAATAAATTTCTTTCCAGCTCTGACATTTTCTGAACGAAATCTAACTGTCTCTTTTCCCAAGAATCCTCGTTAATCTGTGAATTGAAGAAGACTTTTGTAGATTCAGTGAAGTTTCTCAATAACTCTTCAGAAACATCGCCTTTATCTGTATTCTTAACTTTTTCTACGATATCCTTAGAAGCAAATACAATATTCTTTTTACGTTTAGCAAGAACAAAGCAGATCCTTGATAAAAACATTATAAATAAAAACTGTAAACATACAAATAATTGTTAGTGCAATATTGGTTGTAATCTCGACAAAGAGTAATATTAGCACCAAATAATAACTTTTCTAAAAATCGGGACAATTGCCAGAAATGTCCAAGTAAAGTAAAATAAAAACTTGCGGAATTTTCGATTCCTTTTTCTAGATTTGAAAAAGTAAATCAAACCTTCCTTAACAATTACAATATCCATTAATCACCTAACCTGTTCTAAAATTTTATTAACTTTTTCTAATTTTATATTCTTTCTTAACTGTTTTGTTGCTCTATTAAAGTCATCAAAAGTCGGAACATTCACTCCCCTAATCATTATCGTAGTATTTATCTCTCAAATCTTTTATACATCTAATAAAAAAATATTGTTTTCCAACAGTCCCATCGTCAAATAGATTTTCTAATTGAATCATCAGTTTATAAATTTGATCAACAGAATTAAATTCAAATTCCGGTACATTATCTTCTAAAAAGATAATGGTATCTCTTTGTATTTACTATATTATTAGCGACAACTTGAAACGCCAAAAATCGGAATTAAATAATATGCTCCGGAAAAATATAAGGACTGTAAAAAGATAAATAATGTAAATAAAAAGTACTAAAAGGCAAATTCCGATAAGATGAAAATTTATTTGCAAAACGTTCAGAAAAAAGATTGTTTATCTACCCACAAGAATAACACACCTCTACTAAATTCACCCTTTTGAATGTTTTCAAATTTGTTGTAAAGTTTTTGATTTTTCAGATAAACTGTTTATATTTATAGTTTCATCACCATCTTTATCCTCATCATCACTTTTTTTATTTTTGTTTATAGTAGAAACCAATACATTGACAGACTTTTCTATTTAAATTGGTTTTTAAAATATACTTTACTACTCTTCATTTCTCTTGAATATTCAGATAAGATTGAGTAAATACCGAAAGTGAATATCTTTTAAATTCCAAACAAAAAGAAAATAAGTGTAATTAAAAAGAAATAAAATGGTTTTGCAACAAATTTAGTTTACCTAATAAATATTTCGATTGCAATATTGGATTAACAAGTAGAATGAACCAAGATAATAAAAAGAATAAAATTCTTCAACTTATTCTCTCTCTTTATAAATCCCCACCAAATCAACCCTTTGTGGAAAAGTGCAATATTCAAGCAAAAACACCCACCTTCTTTATTTCATCTGATATCAGTATATCACATTTTCAAAGTAAAAAGAAATAGAAAGAAAAATATTTTCCCTTTCTATCATAATTACAGGTCAAAGTTATAAACTTCATCAATTGCAGCTTTTGCTTTCTGGTAATTTTTCTAGGTAATCACCGTCTAAATAAACGACATTCGTATCCTGGTGAAAAATAGCTCTCAAAAGAATCTAGGGTATTCTGAGAACTTGTAACGTTCATTGTCGCTTGCCATAGATTGGTCTCGGAAAACCATCATCCACGTATTTACCTGTTGGTTTTACAAAAATAATCAGATCCCAACGTTCTTTACTGTTGATGTGATTGAACATTCCATCAAATAATTTATCTCCAACAGGATTTTCACCTTTTAGATAATAATCGTAGTACGCCTTTGTAACAGTTGAGTTTGTATCAGCTATAACCAAGCCACGATTTTCCTTAGAATCAATCATATTCCCGGTTTGTTGATATTGATTGAGCAAAAAGATAATGGAAGTCAGTTTGTGAAAGCTCATCATCTTTCACGTTATATTTGATCTGGTATTCACGTGCATATTCTAAGCTAACCGGAGCGTCATAAAATCGTCCTAGATCAGTTGCGAGTGTTGTTTTTCCATTGCTTGCACTTCCGATGATGAGAACTTTCTTTGTGAAGTGTCTACGGAACGGAGCTGAAATATAGCGCCAGTATTTGTCCGGATTTTTCACGAATCATAGTCGCAGAGATACCCAAAAGTTCGCTCACCATAAAAACTTTGTACCCACGTTTTTCTAATTCATCTTTGTACTCAATTTCTGAAACTACAAAAGTGTAATCAAACTTTTGATCATCCCAACCAGCACTTTCCTGTAATTTTTTCAGCCAAGGCTCCCAACCATCTGGATATCGTGGAATTAGAGTCTCATCTAAAGATGTTACAGAAATCACCTCATCTCCTGAGAATGCCTCACGAACATATCTGAATCGTTTCTTTAAATTAAGACCAATATTATCTCCACGATCATCATTGTAACCCGACACAACAACCACAACCTTATCAAACTGTTTCTTTGCTCGCTGAATCAGATCCACGTGCCCACGATGTAAAGGTGCAAATGTTCCAAATACAATACCTACTGTCTTTTTCAAATTTATATCCTCATTTCATATTTTATATTTTAATTATCACTTTTGATAATTGTTCTATATTACTATTATAGCGTATTATTTTTATTAAGTCAATAGAAATATAGAAAAATATAAAAAAATATAAAAAAATAAAAAGGATTAATATTATTTAATCCGTAAAGAAATAACTATAAATAGATATCCTGTTCCTTTCATTTAATATTTCAATTAAATTAGCTGTACGGTAAGCCATTAAATAGCTTGAAAATCCTCTTTATTTCAAGACAATAAAGACTCTCTCAAACACTAAGTTGTATTACTTAATTTTCACAATCTTTCTGTATCTTGTCTTCAGATTGTATTAAAACAATAGTCACCTAATCATATTGATAAAATCTCCGTGCTATTACATAAGAGCTCGCGTCGTGCACATTTAATTTCATTCTATTTGTATAACTTTTCCGTGCTATTTTACTTGTATTATAGGGGTTTACACTATGTACGAAAACCCTTCTTTTGCTAGCTTTTACTTAGTAAGCAACGTTTAAAACAAACCAAACTTCAAACTGTTGATCATTCGATTATAGTCTTTTTGAAGTGGTTTTCTTTTTGTTTCTTATTCGAATCTAAACTGACCAAATCTTCAATGATAATATCTTTTTCCAATATTTTTTTGCTTGAGTAATTAATTTAGCAACCAATTTCAACATAGAAGTTTTTCGTTTTAGTGGATTTTTCCTTTGTGGAGATAATTATATCTAGTTAGAGACTTCAAATCCCCATCGAGTCTATCTCAGAGACAGAAATGAAACCTTTATTAAAGTCTACCCTAAAAACACCAGTGATTGTTTCTTGTAATGTCAATAGTTTCTCTTCGATACATAATCTGTAAGTACAAAAGCACCTTCTCGTTTGGTTATTCGATAAGTTAAAGGGTTGGACTTCTTTTTCAGATAAGGTCTTTAAAATATCTTTCTTTGCTTCTTTGTTCTTCAGTACAAATGAGCCAAAAATATACTTTTTCAGAGTCAGACACCCATTTATTGTCTAACCTCAACTTATAATCAAACCGATTGTACTTAGAATTGAATTGAACTTGAAATTGTTGATTGCCACAAGTTTCATTTTTTGTCCCCAATATAAACCACTTGATTATCTCTCTTTTGCCAAGAACTTCTGTTTGTTTGTTTTTAAGAAGTGTTTAGTACCGAAGGTCAAATGGGGCTTCAACCCGTTAGCAATAAGTTGATTTACCTTATTTAACTTCATCTGAGTCCAAAAACAAACGTAATTTTGTCACTTTCCTTTGTTTCAAAGATGTTGAGTTCATAGATAACATTGACTTGTACTTTTGTATCTTTTTATATAAAGATTTTTCTACGCTTATATAGGTTGTTAAATTGATAACGTGCAGACTCTGTTAAGAGTTTGAGTTGGTTCTTAGCAGTTCTGATAACGGCTTTTTGCCATACGATTTGTTAGGTTGAACTGAAACATCAAATCTGTTCTATATTGAGACTCTGACACTCCGTTTAATTTGCGTCTTAAATGATGAACACACCTACGAACTAAGAAATTAAACAACTTTGAGTAATCATCAAAATAGGTATAAAGAGAAAGATTGTCTTTTTCGTAAAGTTTGGACTCTGCAACTAAAGTTACATTACTCATCTTCTAAATCCTTTTTAAAGTTTTTGAATCTTGTTTTTACGTTTGCCATTCAACTTAGCTACAAAATTGATTTAATGTATAAACTGATTTTTCCATAATTCAAGTATAACATAATCTAAATAAAAATCAATAGTTTTCTTTAATTAAAAATAATTAAAAGAAAACTATTTTATCTACTACAGCTATCTTTACAGCTATCTGAAAAGAAATAGTAGACTGCCACTCCTGATAAAAATTACAGCAATTGTTTTAAAAAAACAAAAGTAAATCCAATCCGGATTTGTGGAATAAATAAGAGTTAAAAATGTTAACAACTCGATGATCATCGAGTATAAAATAACAGAATCTTAAGAGTCCCTTCTTTGTTAAGAATAGTTTGATTTCTAGCAGCCCACTAACCTTACCAACAACTAGTACAAAATATAAAATGGCCAAAAATAAATTTTCAACATTTACTAATTTTTCCTTTCTACTTTTTATTGTAAAATTTTTTCAATTGGAAATATGCGATAATGTGACTGATAATTACTGTGAAAATACCAGTAATAAAAAAAGATCATTGAGTGAGCCTTCAACAAGAATAATGAAACGATAAGATTTGAAAAATAAAAATACAAAAACGCTAATTTTCATCTTAATTGCAAGAATATCTGCATTCACTAATTCTCTACGAATAACCTCTCCCCTATTGCCAAAATAAGCACAGATCCAAAAATCCTATTAGCTGAGTAATAAATGTAGTTTGCAACAGTTGTCATTGTTTCCATAAAAATTCCTTCTTTCTCCTGAAAATAAATTCAGTATTGTTTTTATTCTCTTAAATTATATAAGATATATGATAATCAAAAAAAGACTGTTTCAAAAACAGTCTTCAAAACTACTCTTTATAATAGGACTTCAAGCTAAGTATGTCAATCCCGTACCCTACGATCAGGGCAAGGAAGTTTCTTGAGGTTGATTCAATAATACTTTCGCTGCCACCGATAGTTCCACGGATTAAAATTGTCAGGATCGTAAAAACAATAACATAAACAAAGAAGTCAACAACAATATATCGTTTCAAATCCTTCTTGTTTTCAATAAAATCCGTCTAGAACTCGTTTTTTCGCTGGGTAAAAATGAACACCAAATAGATTAACAAGTAATCCAAAATTTAATCATAAATTCCATCACAAAACCTTCTTTCTAACTGGAATATATCCAGAGCTTTTTTTATTTCTTTAATTATAATAGATCAAATTAACAAGCTGAAATAAATAAAGAGGCTAGAAGCCCTTTATTTACTATTTTCTAAAAATTTTTAAAAATTAAATTCTTCTATTTGAATAGAATTTTTATAGTTGTCTTCTAGCCAATCCTCAATAAAATAAGGAGAATAAGGATTTGATTTTTGCTTTTGATTTTTAATCAAAAATTCTTAAATTCAATCAGATAATTCAAGTATTCTATAACATCATCAAAATTAATATTTGAATATTGTTCGTTCAAGTTTTTGTAAAAATTCAAGCAATTCAATCTCAGTATCTTCATCCAAACTAATCGGAGCCAAAAAGGTTATCGTTGTTAACATCATCCTTTGAGTGATGAAATTTTCAGGATCACCCGATATTTAACATTCGATTCTTTTTGAATGTGTGTTCATTTTATCTAACTCTTCAATTGAAATATGCCTTAAAATCGATGGTTCGATAGGGAATAAAACAACATCCTTGTCCAACAATAAATCTTCTTTGTAACTATTTAAATCCTTCATAAAACCACCATCTTCCCGGAATAGATTGATACAATACCCAATCTAAATAACTGTGTTTGGAGGCCTGTTATACAATCCTCATTGTAAATATCTTCAATATTGTATTTCTTCAACATATATTTGTATTTCTTCATAATTGAAAGCCAGTCTTTAAATACGTCTAAATCTAGATGTTCAAAGCGTTCAGCTTTCTAATAGAATATCACTTAATCGAAGAATATCCCTATCGGCATACAACAAAATATCAAATGCAGTTTTTGGATCGTGGTTAAGATAAATTTCAGGAACTAATCGGATTTTATCACCGGATTTCTCTGCAACCTTTTCAAAGAAAACGAATAAATCTTTTGAAAGTTTTCTGTCTTTGATAAAATCAGCAGAGACTTTTGTATTCCCGCTCTTTAATTCCGGAAACATCAAGAAAATCAATGGATCCTTTTAGTGTTTCGGAAATAAGATCTTCGAATAAACTATTATTCAGTGAATCTGCACGCAACAATTTATTATTAAAATAATTCCAAAAAGTGATTGAATTTTTGAAGATTTTTCTGTTGTTAATTCAGTCCAATCATCAGAGTAATCGTTCAGGAATAGATTAAAGAAGATATTCGATAATTCTTCTGTACTTACAGAATCTTTTAGTAATTTATAAACAGTCTCTGGAACTCCAGGGGCTTCTTTTAAACTCAACAAGTTGTCGCAAGAAACAAAGTGAAAATTTTCTTTGATAATTCTTCTCCGAAAAAGATTCGATGATCATAATTCAAAAACGATTTAACGCTCAACCCCATAAGACTAATCTCATCAGACATCATTCCCTCATCGACAAGATCCCAAATTTCTTCTTCTAAAACCTTATCGCAAGCAAAATTTAGTAAGTCTTTAATCAGTTCTCGAGTTGAGTCACAAATATTATTATTAGAGTTGAAACTCGATTCTCTTCTTATTTGATTGAATAGCGTTCCACCCCAGTCGGTAAAAACTCTCATTATCACGGAATAAATTTGCATTAAAAGTTGCAACATTAAATCTTAATAGATAATCCGAAAATGAGTTTTTGATGTAACTGTCAACATCTTCGTCAATTTGATTCGCATTAATTGCATACAAGTAGACACAACCCTTACCAGATAAATTGTCCAAGAAGTGTGGTTCCGTTGTCAAGACAAGACAATGTTCTTTAGGATTAATAACTACACAAGCATTTCCCAAATTTATCTCCTGATGTCTTTTTAAAGTTTTTCCTAAATCTAACTGGTTTATTAAGAGCTAAAGATGATTCTAACCAATTTAAAATAATTTTTAGAAAACGATTCATTTTCTGTCGTAATCATAGATTTCTTCTTTCTACTGAAATAAATTCAGTTTTTATTTTCTCTTAAATTATAATAGAAAACAAAAAATCCACCCCGAAGAGTGAATTTTAAGGACTTCTAATATCCTCTTTCAAGGATGTTACGCCGTCGTGGCTCGAAAGACAAATAGGTGAAATTTGGTGCCGAGGTTGCAATTCAACACCGAGCAACAATCAAACTCTCAATTCGAACCTTCTAACATCAAATCAAACATTCTCAACAAGTTCCGCTAACCAAAGAGTCCAAAAGGAAAGCTGTCTGGTTTGTACTATCACCGAGAATGTCATCCTCTAGTTTTAAAGTTGTCATCGATTATTTGTTGCGCTAAGATCCAATAACCTTTCACAATTATTGAACCAATTTTTTTACGTGGTTATATCCACGGTGAGTAAAGAAAGAATAATTTAATTTTATTTTTCTTAATACTATTATAGCATATTTTTCTTTTTAATCAACATATCGCATAACTTTATATTAAGCGATATTTTAAAACTTTTATTTTGTTGAGCGATATTTAAAGATATTAAATTCGACTCTGCCCTCTCAATATGAGGTTAAAATCGAGATGTCCCGATCGGATACAATTAAACAGCAACTCCCAGCTTTTTTTGATTCATTTTTATCATAGCTAACATTTAAATCACATTGGTCGATGTTGAAGTACGTATTTATTTCAGATAAAGCAATCATTAAATTATCATCAAAGCATAAACCGGACAAATCGTATAAAGTAATTTTCTTATCCTTGAAACGAATGTATTTGATATTAATAGATTCTTTTCTATTGGGGCTAAGAAAAAAACAACTCAGAACTTTCAATGATATTGGTATCTCGTCAACTTCTGTATCAAAACCATTTTATATGTTATAGTTCGTATTGTAGCCTTCAAATCTTTGATATATTTGCGATCGACAGACCTAATAAATTTACTAGTAAAATAATAATAAATTTCTTTATTGATATTGTCCATAACTTCTGCATATTTCAAGAAAGTATTAATTCCCAATATTGCAAGTTCATACTTTTCTGCTACAATTTCAGGATATAAAAAACCCTATTCTGCCAAATTAACAATTGAATTTTTGATAAGGATCTTACTAACTGATCAATATCATCCTTAGAGATCGGATCGTCTATCAATAAATTTTTCGATAACTTTATAGTTTATATCTGAATTACCACTTTCACCCATTGCAACAGATAAATTATGTAACAATACAGATAAACCACTCTCATCATCAGAATCCCCAACTTTTTCTCATTGATAACTCTTCTAAATTTAGATCTTTAACACTCAAAAGTAGATTTCTGACAGTATCCACGAAAAACTGCATATTTTTTTGGTTTTGAATTACTTATAAATTTGAGAATGAGTATCTTCGGAAACGAGATCAAATAAAATATTCTCTCCATCTAATTTTTGGAACAGAAGAAATTAATTCTTCTAAAGAACATACCTTATCAAGTAAAAACAATATGTTTTTATATAGAAAATTTTATTAACATCCTCTTTGCTATTTTTGTAATCTAAACATACTTTTTGTAATAAAAACTCTAACCCAATAATTTTCAGGATTAAACAAGGCATAGAATTTGCCTATTGTCCAAATTTTCTTTCAATTAATCTAAAAAGATTAGAATCCAACTTTTTATCAATGACAAAATTTAGATAACTGTCAGCAAGATTGATATTATTATAAATAATACCTTTATTTACTGTATCACTCGAGTAATTCTCTAATAAAATTTTTAAAATCAGAAAGATATTTAATGATAACACCTTTTAGTTCTTCTTTAAATAGATTGTGAACCTCATTACCCAAAATTAAAAAGGAAAGCTCTGAAGGCGGTTGCGTATCGACGATGGAAGCACCCATCCCATTCATCTTCTGACTTTTCATCTCTGTATTTTTACAGATACCTTCAGCAGTATTTTTAAAGCGTTATTAAGTAGTTCCGTGTGTGTGTAATAATTTGAAAAGTAGAATCGCTCCCTTTTTAAACTCAACACTAATATACTTGGAATCGTCATAGTCGACTAAAAATTTAGTAATTCATTGTTATAAAAAAATCAAAAATAAAAATTTCTCTTTGTAATATCGTCAGAATCTAAACTTTCACAATATGGTTTATAAAATGATTTCATAAATTCTGCAACAAAATAAACTATCAACGTCCCATCATCTGCGTCGTTGATATCATCAAACAACATCGAAGTAATCTCGTCGACTAGATTGGAAGATATCATACCGGATAAGGACGGCACTAATTTTTGAATTTAACATTCAAACCTTCTTTCTACTGGAACAAATCCAGATATATTATTTCTCTTTAATTATAACAGAAAAAGAGTACGAATCAACGTACTCCTTTTTATTTTTATCTTTATCACCGTCAAGATTTAACTCTTTGGTGAAGTGTGTTTGTCTAAAATCTTGATATTCGGATGGAGATACCGAGAATGCCTTCCTGGTCAATTCAAGGCGTTTAGATTCATCCATCTTAGATTTGCGAAGATTTTTGAATATCCATTTCACGCTGTTTAATTGCGTAATTGTTTCCGCCATCAGCGAAACTCTTAGGAACAAATGCCATCGGTTTACCAGAATCAAGAGATTGTTTGATAACAGCTCCTGTTTCGTGGTCGTGGTATAAACCTCCTCACCGTACTTAGCTTTTGCAACAGCAAGAGCAGAGTGGGCTTTAGGATCGTTTTCGTTGACAAAAGTTCCAGCGTCAC
>BNJS01000366.1_pt1 | contig 29186 bp, 18 predicted proteins | sample 8540461 | NCBI WGS metagenome assembly BNJS01 (sample SAMD00202454, study PRJDB9452) | human saliva metagenome | isolation source: human saliva | place: Japan | reverse complement strand
AAATATCTCAGGTTGTACTGAAATGAATGCGTTATCAACAACCTTCTTATCCCCACACACATAACATTTTAAAATTCTTTATCTCTAACATAATTTACCTCATTGACAATTTATCAATTTATAGCTTTGGAAAATAATACCGATAGCTTGTTTGGTTGCTTCTTTCAATTTTCAATTCTTACAAACCCATTCTATCTTTTTTAATTGCTAAAGAGGTCCTTTTATTAGATTTTGTTCAGCATTATCTTAAATGCATTCGTGTGCTGACAGGTTCTTTCTTTGAAGTTATTATACCTATATTATTTGAAACAAAAAACATAGAGGCTGTCATCAGAATGCTGTTTTCTGATGGATATTTTATGAAAATACTTTTTCTGATTACCTTGATTATTATCCTCTCTAAAATATATAGTCAGTTTTTTTTTCAATGGGCTTGTAGGATAACTTATCTAACATACAACGATTTTCTTCAAGATGACCGTCTTTTGTAATAGTTCTTCGCTGAAACGTTATCTATCAGGATTACTGCTGCATGGCATCTATAAAGGCTCTTATTTTTCCAGCGCGTTTGCCATCATCATTGACAATCCACATGAATATCTCTCAATAATTTCTCAGATAACGATTCCACAAGACAATACAGAATATCTTCTTTGTTCTTAAAGTGATGGTATAATAAACCTCGTGATATATTTACCTTATCGACTATACCCTGAGTTGTTATTCGCATAACCTTTCTCACTAAGGAGCATACGCAGCATCAAATCTCAGCCGTCAATTTCGGATGCGCCATCGCATTTTGGCTTACTCACCAGTTATAAATTTTCTCTCCACTGACAAATTGTCAATTTGTAAAATTACCTTTTGATATGCCAAAATCGCCAGCACCAGGTTTTTCGTCAACATTTTCAGCTCAGCCTGAGCAGCGATACCGCCTCAACGCGATGCGTCTGCTGAGCTCAAGGTTCACTGGGCACGGGGATTCTTCGTTCTCAACAAGCTTACACATTCGACGTGCATTATTTTCTTTATTTGCTTTTTTTCGTCATCAGTTGCAAGGAATTCAAAACTGAACTATCATTATCTAGCTGGTACTTTCTTTTAGATTTGTAAGTTTTGCATCTTTAGTCGAAGAGATCTCACGTTTCTAAAATTATAGTCAACATTGCTGGATCAGTTCTCCATCAAATTTGTATCTACTATTATTTTCGAATACTTCTCAAAAATAACAACATCAGAGCTCCGTCAAGTTTTTGTGATTAAAATTTCTTTGGAATTCTCTAATCACTTTTTATATCAACTTCTGATTTTAAAGTTACTTCTAAGTTTACTTTTTCTTCTAAAGTTTTCTTTCTCAATTTGTATTTGATTGAATTTATCTTCATATACAGAATCACTTATTTTTCCATCTAGATTCCCATTGAAACTAATTTTTTCTTCTTTTTGTACAACGAATTTAATTTTACTAACTAACAACTCCCTTTAAGGTATCATCCAGTAGCTCTTCTTTTATAATTTCAAAGTCTTCAGTTAGGTTATTATTTTCATAAGCAACTGTTGTAGCTCATAAAAAGCATTTTCCTTTTTCCTCTATTACTACTATGAGTGCAATGCTTTTTACCTCTCTTTATAGATGTTGTACAGTGCCAAATAATCTTTTGTACTCTGTATTCGTGCCAACTGCTAGACAGAACAATTACGAAATACGACCAATCCTACTGCTAATTTTCTTGAATATCTTTCTCATTTTTCTTTTGTATTTGCTATGGTTTTTTTATTCACAATCTCCGTAATCGATTTCTTGCGCCTGTGTAAAAATTTCTGGACTAATTATTGCATCATGATTATTTTGTAATACTGAGTATTTATCTTGCTAAATTTGTAAACGTCTCTACACTAATGGGTCCAACGGTGAAAGTTTTTCCCATTAGATATCACCTTATATCCTCGTTTTTAATAATTCCTAAAACTGTTGTATCTTGTGATCAGGGCCTCTTGGAGTTTTGTAACCCTAGTTCATCAAGTTCTCTAGCTATTGCCCCTACTAGTACCATCAATGTAACGTTCAAAAATATAACGTACTATACTTGGCTTCTTTTTTCATTTATTGATATCGACTTTTGTATCTTGATTATAGTCATAATAAGACCAACCTTGAAAACCAATAAGTTCCCATTTGCATCCTTCATTTTAAACCTTTTTAACATGGGCAGATGTATTTTCAACTGTAGGCCACTAGACTTAATATCGTCAATGGTAACTCACCATCCATAGTTAAAGTATCAATGTTTTCTTCTTCAGAAAAATACCAGTTTGTTTTATCTTTGAGCAAACAGACATGCTTGAAAGTATCAATGTATTTCTATGACAGTGGTAAACTGGTAATGATATGAATCTATTTTTTTCCATCAAGGGCAATCTAAAATCAATCTGAAAATCTTGTCTTTTTCCAGCAGGTCCCTAAGTCATCATCAGCATAAATGTCAGCTAGTCAATAATCTTGGTGCTGTGATATATACTCTCTAATGACAGACTTAGGGATGTAGCTATTTTTTGATCGTCACTATCAGATTCTTGACAATATGCTGCTACTCTCCTCGATAAGAACCATTATGAGCTTTCTTCCCTAGTTACTAAAGTTTGCTTTTATAATTTCAACGTTATTTGACTGTGAGCAACCTCCTATTTCTCTGCATTTGTTTTGCCGCAACCAATAAAAGGTCAACTAGTTTGTGTATATTTGCAGTTTCAGCTTTATTTTTCCATATTCTTTTTCGCTAATAAGTTTTTTTTAAGAATATGGGTTGGCATCTCTATCGACTATATAATTTTCCTAAATTTGGTTCAAAATCCACGCTCCACTTTTATCTTATCAGTCTCCTCCATGGCATATTTGACAAGTCATACTGAAATTTCACTTGCTGCTCTTTTACGGTGGCAGCCTGGACAGTCAAATATCATTATTATATCATTTGTATCATAGCATATAAGTATCATCTATTTTATGAGTGGTTTTTAAAATCGCTCTTATCATGACCATTCAAATCTATCCCACAAATAGAAATACCATTTTGGACTATTCAATTGTCAAGAACAAATAAAAATCTCATTTCACACTCTATACAATTGAGGAAGTTATTTTCAACGAATTTTATCAGGAAAATCTGTCAATCCCAGCCAGGTAGTCTGTACTGACATCGTAAAAGTTTGAAGAGTTACCAATACATCTGCACGTCAGGGCATACTCACCCCATTCAATTAGCATAAGCTGAGTTTATAAACGAAAGTGTTTTAGCTATTTGTTTTTAAGATTCAAATCTGACAGTAACCCTCAAATCTCTCTAGGCGTATACATCTAGCTTTTTCTCCTGAGAAAAGTATAATATAAAACCAAGAAATCTTTCAAACTGTCAAACTGGACATTTTAGACTAAAATTAATTTATTAAACGCTTCTCATGGCATATCTGTATAGAGTAAGACAATATTAAGAAGATTGATCAAAATCTATTAACCATCTAAAAACAAAATGTTATAAGCTATTAAAATCAGCAGTAATCCAGTAACAAAGTCGCATAATTTGTTAAGGAAGGAATTAATGTCTTCAGATTACTGCTTCAAATTGAAAAATAAGGTCAACATAATCTTTCTAGTAGATCTCTTACTTTCAGAACTGGGTTGAATATATAGCCACCCTACTTATCAACAAATTATCCATTGCATTAACAGATAACACCTAAACCACTCCATGAATTGACAATTCGCTAGACTTTGTTGTCAATAACCTAGGTGGATTAGAAAATCATTAAAATTAATTGGGATTCCTTTGAACTGCTTTCTCAATAAAGTAATACTTCTCAATGCTTTACAACATGAATAAAGTAATAACATAGTGCATTATCTTGATTTGTATTCTTCCATGATTGCCTTCATTCAACTGTAGATTGATTAAAATGTTTAAAGAAATATATTCCAAAGGCGCTCTAAGTTCTGTATCAGCTATTTTTTATCAGCTATCAACTATCATACCTCTTCAATAGCGTGCTGAATAGCGATAATACCGTAATAGATACCAATAATAAAAATATTAAAGTATTGTTAGGATTCCGAAACTACTGAGAAAAAAACGGTGCCTAGTGGCATAAAAGGATCGCTACTGAAAGATGAACAAAAGACTCTGCCAAGAAACTCGTATCTACATCTCTTTGAACAATGAGAAAAATTGGATCTTCATGGAAAATGAGAGCTAAAATAACTGGAGAAAAAAGTGGGATAATGAGGTTTATGGGATATAAAAATAAAGCAGTGCAGTTAGCATTATGACAGCCCTGAACACACGCTGAAAAGAGAAGTAAACGTCTATGACAAGATACAGTAATAAAACCATATATCGATCCCCAAAACACAATTGCTTGCGCTGTTCAAAGCTTCATAAAGTCTATCTGAAATTCAACCCAAACATTTGAGCTACTATAAGGTAATAATAAATTATAGGCTGCTAGAACCGAAATTAACCAAAGCAGAAGAATGATAATAATGAATTTGGTTTATAGCTCGACAGCACTTAGATCCTACTTTAAGTCAATTAAAGACTCCATTTATTATCATTTCCTCCTTTATATCTACTTCTTCCATCACAGGTGTAACAAATGAAATCAATAAAGCGCCGATGAAAGGATAAATCCATCCGTAATAAGCACCCCATACCCTAGAATGTTTGTATACGAAGATTGCTACCATGAATCGTTACTTTTATTACAATTACTCGTTGTTTCTAATAGTAGATTGGTTTGGAAATACTATCTTCTTTACGACTTCTTTCATAAAAAAGCCTTATAGAGACAGTCTGAAAATGCGCTCATAAAATAATGCAGCATTTGTAATCCATAAAACTAACCATTATTTCTTTAGAGATTAATGATAGAACTATTGACGATCCCAGATAAAAATTTGTTCAATGATAATTTTTTCCCGCTTAAAAAACTATCTGCAATAGCTCCACCAGATAAATTGAATGGGCGTTGATCAGCCTTTTCTAATGATTGATAAATGTAAGCCAACTTGTTCTAAAGTGTTAAGGTTAGTCCGTGAAAAGGTATTATTAGCGAAGTCAAACGTAGTATCTCCATTTTAATTTACTTCTCATGACCAAGATAGCTTATATTCTTTGTTTTTATTTTCATTAAATATTACACTCCATATCTTTTCAGGTCTCCATTAGCAATGTCTAATGCTACCTACAATTTGTATAAACTGTTGTTCATCATAGTTTAACAATAAAGTATCTCACAGCCTATATCATTACCATTATGAGTGTTGCCGAACACCTTAAATAATGGTTGAAAGAAACTAAATAACTTTGAAGTATACTCCTTCAAAAGAGCCTTTTAAAACCCAAAATTCTAGGATGGAAATATTGATTTTATAGCACATAGAATCTGATTTTTATGAAAATAGGAGTTTTAAAACTCCATCCTTGAAATATCTATATTACCAACTACTTCACCATGATAATTGAACTAGAATTCTCTGTTATCTAAAAATGTAATATTCTTAATCTTATGCAGATAAGGTGGGCTCTAACTACTAAATGCGTAGAAACCCTTATATCAGTAATAGTTTCCGATGATCAATTGACTTTTCTCAAGAATTCACTATATCCATTGCTTTTTGAAAGTTCATCAAATTCTTCCCAAAAAGCTAACAGTTAATAAATAATCAGCATCTGTTTCTATAATAATCCATAAAGCAGACATTTCCTTGCTATTTAATTTGTATCTCTATTCCATAAATCCAATATTGGAATAGACTTCACATATCCCTTTTGTGCCGGTATCGCCGCACCGAAGCCTAACACTTGAAGTGTTACCTATATTATAAAGATACTAACTCTCTTTTGCAAATATTCATCAAATTAATTGAGAATGATTTAATAATATTTTTTGTATATTCACCCCCTACAAGCCCTGCTTCCAATCTCAGGTATTGGATTGGATTATCAATAAATATTTCTGCATGAAAAATCATCCATGTCCTTCGTTTTTAAAAATCTCTGCAGTATAATTTTTTATGCTTGTCTTCATTCAGGTCAATATCAAACATTATTGAACCAGACCAGTCCTCTTCAGATATTTCTAAACAATTTTTTGACATACGCCACTACAACAAAGAAAACTCTATCGATTGACCGTTAAAATCCGTCAACATGATATAGCTGTCCACTCGCCTCTTCAGCAAATAATGTCTAGCGAGAATATTATAAGACATCTGACGAATCTTCAATTTTGATATACCTTTTGAAGCCATTTTTCTTGGTTTCGAAATCACAGGATACCGGTGTTCACGAAAGACACAACATGTAAAGTGATACACTAAATTTAGAAGATTTTCGGAAACCTTCTTTAAGTTTTTCCGCATTGAATGTTATCTCTAAACAGGTACTTCTTCAAGTGTTTGACCTTTTATTTCCCAAATTTTTTCGTATACAAGCAGCTCGAATAATACTACCTTCTTCAGCTCAAAATTTTTGCCTTTGGATCAGTTTTGTTTAATTCCTTAAATAAATTGCTCAACATTCCGTTGGTCTCAAATTAGGAAAACCTGCAGCTATCATAAGAAAAAGCTATTTATCGTTTCGAGATAGCCCAAGATATACCTGGTCAAATCATTTAACCATTTTAAACCAATTATATTTGGAACTTACCTTCACGATCGATAATCCACTGCAGACCTTATTTCCTCTAAATTATTCTTCATACAGTGCTAGTACAGGATTCAATGTCTTTCTCTACCTGGGATTAATGAACATAATCGTTTGAGTTTTTATCACATAACCAATCCTTTGAGCTACCTATTTCCTCTCCTCTTATCCCCCACTTTTAACATATAATTCAGTAGCGATAATATCATATGATTTTCAATATGATGATGAAATCTAAAGTAACTGTTTTAATTGCACTTCACCTTCAGTCCTCAAAATAAATAACTACAGAATTTGAAGAAGAACCAAAACCTCAAAATCATTTAAAAGTTGGGCAGATGGTAAAGACTGCTATCTCTATGATTATGGTTTATACTAATATTTCTATAGATTTCAATCGCCTCCACCTAATCTAAAGTGAGTTTCGACAACATGAATCTCTTGATTCTTTGTGATAATTATCTCTGTACTTATGAGTTGGACCATTTGTAACCTTCAAAATTGATAATAGTTTTATTGTGGTTATCGTTATACTAAATCAAATTCTGAATACTGGCGGGTACAATATGACTATCTCAACAAATGTTTCAAGTTTTTTAATTTTTTGTTATACCATAAATATATGATGCTGACTAACTTGCAGCATAGCCTCTATATACTAAATTCTTCACCTTCAATAAATTTTCAATTATAACGCGTTTAATCAAATCTCTAGCAGTTTCATATTTTCGCCACGTTTGATAGATCAACTTTATAGATTAACTCGACTTCCAGTACCGTCTATCGGTTTTAAGATTGATGTGCCATTTTGTTGACCGTCTTATCCGTCTTCATTCTCAATCATTTCCGTTAACGTTATCAAGGCCGATTTTCGTGGTTCTCAATGCATACTTATTGTTATAACCATCATTTAGAGTTTCATTGAGTATTAAAAAGGTATCTGCTTTTTCCAGCTACAGCATACAAGTAACATAGTTTTCAAACCTTTACGTTATCCAGTTAGTAGTCTCACCGATAATGTGCCTTGCTGTTGTATTTGGTTTCCATTTTAAAACTGTTAAAAACTGAAACTTCATCATAAGATCTTTTAAAATGTGGTTTTATCTTGAGATTCTGAAATAAATGTAACTTTAATTATTTTTAAGTGCTCTGTGTATTTCAGAGAAACCACCAATATGAAGTATTTGCAGACATTTATCTAATAGTTCTGTCTAATATCTCTAGTCTATTATCATTTCCTAAGGCTAAACTGAATACAAAATTCATTTTTATTTCTATATGAATACACCTCTATCGCAGGAATATCAGATTTTCTATCCATTCAGAAATATTTCATATTCTCACATTTCTAAGTCAATTTAAAATTCTCCTTGGTTCCTAAACGTATTTTCCAACTGTTCAATCTCTTTGCTATATCAATGAAGCCGTTTATTTTTCTATAACTTTCCTCAAGTTGTCTCTTCTGCAGATATTCAAGTCATTCGCTAAACCTTGAACAAGATTAGAAGATAAGTCAACTTCAATTTTCTTTGATAAATTGGAATAGTTTTTAGATCAATAAAAAGCTAATTCACGCATATAAATTTTTTAAAATACCCTGCTATTTAAAAATTTCTCCTATCCACAGATTAATAAAACCAAAACTCTAAAGTAAAACAAATCTATTAACATTTAAAAATCGTAGGCAATGATGACACAACTGGCAACAAAATTAATTTCAAATTCCCCAGATTGATTCTTTTCTTCTAGAATCATTGCTAAACGTTCTACCAAAAACTACATCAAATGGTAATTTCCATCTCTATATAGTTACATTTTCCAGACAGAACTACACCGATAAAGATATACGCCAATATAAGTAGGTAATTTTGGGTCTCTGTTTTCTAAATTTCTCAATATTTTTCCATTCATATATATTTTCCAGATGGTATCCATATTTTTTATGCCATCTGCAGAACTCCATTCTTTATCATCATGCATATATACGGTGCCAAAATAAAATAATGCTTTACCAAAAGCTAAAAGCACTGATAAATCACATCTCTTCCGGTTCTTTTGCAATTCTTAACGCTTCTAGAATAATCGGCTAGCCTCCATCGGATTAGTCAATCTAATACCGACGCCATCATTATTTGAAAAATATAATAGCTGGATAATATTTTCCACACCACAATTTCAGATGCATATCAAACAAATAATATGCTCTGAAATACGAACTATAAAACAAAATAATCTCGCCCTCTAAGTCCATAACAACCCTTCTTGTAGTTTTCAAATCCATTTCTTCGACCATAAAAATAAAACTGCTGATAATTTTCAATTGCGTCCATTTTTCTCTCAGTAGTGGACACACGTAGCCCTGTATTTCCTATTTTTGATTTTAAAGTGACGAACTCTCCGCACTTTGTTTTCCTCATAAAGTATTCTCGTCTTCTTTTGAAAAATCTCCTAAAATCTCTATTTTCAAGATAGATCCAGACCCATCGTCACCCATCCTGGATTAATCGTTTATGGCCACCTAATACATCATGCGATGATCTTTCTATATTTGCCATCTGAAGGAAACCATCTTGCAAGATGTTCCTTACATTCTAAGTATTTTCGAGTCGCAACTCCTATTTCACTTTCCTCCACATTCCTTGTTTATATCATTATCTTTCGTGGCCTTTTTGTATCATCAGCTGCTGACAGGCGTTTGCAATACGGCTGCCACCTCATCGTTTTCAAATTCTCTTCCTTTTGACTTTAAAAATATTCGTCAGCGCTTTGAGCACCACTTAAATTTACGGATTTTTCGTGCAGACTGACGACCTGTATGATCCCTCTCATACGTTAAGTTTCGATAACTAACCAATTTCGAACCATTAATTTTACCTCTCAATTCATCAAGGAAGCTGAGTCTCTGAGTTCACTCCAGTCTATAGTAAGTTTCTGGTGATGTTTTATGGACACAAAGCCCTGTCATATTGTAATTGCAAGCAAATTTTCTAATCGTATTCCCATAAAATATTTGACACATCTGCCCTTTTTCCCTAGATTCTAGCATTTACACCTCATGCACGTCAGACTTTGGAATCAGTATTTTCCAATCCACTTCACTAATGTATGGGAGCATTGCACGAGACGTTTCCAGATGGAGCTTCCTTTGATATATTTTCCTGCTTGTTTCAATGCTATTTACACTGGATCAAAAGGTCGATCACTCAATAGATTTTCATGTAGCACAACGTCAATTTGAGTTCTTATATGCCAATAGTGGCAGCTAGCACAAGCACTTCATCACTAGCTCTACGAAAACTTTAGACTATCACAGAGCTGGCTAGTATTATCTTTACAGGAGACTCCTTTTCTTACACTGTTCCTACTAGTTCTGTTTAACTTCCGGTAGTTTTGCTCCTATGCATCTTCGGTCTAGAGACATTTAACTTGGGTGTTGCCTTCAGCCATCTACCGCACATAAACTAATACACTCATCTATTTCCCGAGAGATATTATCTTATCAAAAGCCTCCTTTTACTCAATTTGTCATCTCTAACACTCCATTACTCTTCTATCTAGATGCGTACATTAGGTCCAATAGCTGGATCTGACAAACTGGGCTCCTGCCTGTCAAATGTGCCTCAGTAACTGTAGGAGATCTATTTCGAATCCAGTAAAATCAGCTAAAGATGCTCCATTGATCAATCTAGTCATCTTTTGTTCCTCTACCTGTTTCACTTCATTATCGCCACCTGTAATTTCACCGGTTTACAGTTATGCTCGACAGAAGCACCACCTAATACTATCTACTGATACGGTGTCTACGGGATAACTTTTCTAGGTTTTTACTCAAGCTCCTAATGCACTCCATTTACAACTGCACAGTTTCTAAGTGAGATATAACGATAGTCAAACTGGCGTAACTCTAAAATCACTACTCGATTCCTTAACTTAGAGCCCTAACACAGATGCTGAACATCAAAGATGATTGCTTTCAGATCAGTTTTCCGGGCTTGCTTCTGCCTGAAAAACGGCATCTGACGGAACCGATAATTTCTTCGCAGTTAATCACTCCTTGATTACACCCTAACAGACTACTGCCTAATGTTGCTATCCTCGCTAGCTTAGTTCGTCTAATGGTTTTCATCCTAATTACCAGTGAGTTTTCATCGGCACTCCTCTCAATATATTTTTCCACATCTATCTACGCACACTCCTTTTCCAAAGGTTTTCAGAAAGGCCCAATACACTTTCTCATCTCTACATCTGACTCAATTTCGTTTGACCATGCTTTAAAAGTGCTAACAACTATCCATGAGGGTGACTAATCGTCTCCATATAATTTCTGTTTTAATCATAACTGGACTAATTTGGGCGACTTCTCTATAACGTAGGATGACACAGTCAAACCTGTATAACTCTTTGCTGCTGTAGATTTCAAAGCATTCTAATAACATGCTGGTAATTCGAAAATCACTATGGGTCAGTGAAATGTATTTTATAAAATCAGGTTCTCCTCTACCATTTCAGCGATATCCATAATGCGAGTTGACGAAATTTCCATTAGTAACGAATAGTTCTAATTCATATTTCCACAGATATCTATGCTGAATAAATAGTCCGATATAAAATCAGACTTTCTTTCAGAGTCACAGTCTTATCTTTCTCAATTTCCCGGAGGCTTTAGCTTCATCAAAATGTTGCTTGGTTTCTTACTTAGTTTCTCCTCTTTTCCTATAACCTGATTTAGTTGTCTTCTCCAAAGGCTGGAGCTGCAGTTCTTATAAAAGGTAGATTGTTTGTCTTGTCAGTTACCTCAAGAAATTCTCGTTTGCCAAACCACCGCCTATTCATGCACCGACTCTTCCTGAGCTGCGTCGTGTCTTTACAAGCTGAAAAGTAATTTTACTGAGTAATATCTGTGGCATGTCCATTTTTCAAATCGAGGATACTAGGAGGTAGAAATCTCGTCATTAGCAATCTTATGAGGCCCTATAAGCTTCTCTAGGAGTGAGTTGTCCTAAATTTTCTTGGCTGCTTCCTCTCCTTTACTGTATGCCAGATTAGGGAGATGAGTTTCTGGCATGGTAAGCAGCAATTGGTTTTCGATATCTGGAGTTTTGAGTGAGCTAAAATAGTATGTCTGTTGTTATTATACAACGAAAACAAATACATGTCTCACTTAGAAAATATGTTTCATCGTGCAGCAGTCAGTGAGAATATAACAGTTTCTTCATCTAGCAGTCAATTACATCTTTGGCGTCGACTTTTCCTGCACCTAATACGCCTATGCCATGTGATAACTATCTGCACCGATTGCAAATCCCAGACGCTGAGAAATATATTCCTTTGTAGTGATCTTACCATGAGAGTCGTGGCTGTTTTCTAATTCTCGCTACTCGGACTACCGCATTTGCCATAAGCAGCTAATAACCCTTGCACTTTGCGGCGTCTATCTGTCTCCCAGGCGGGCCAATAACCCAGCTTTTATTATTTGGCATTAATAACTGCACATAGTGATGTCGCTCTGAATTTCACGTAGAGTTGGTAGAGATCAGCCTCCAGACTGTAAATGATAAATATCCATAATCAATAGCAATAGTCATGCCTAAATTTAAAAGTTTTCATACTCGACTTGCTCACTGTATCCTATTTGTTGTAATAAATAAAAATCATATAATTTAGTTGGGACACGGAAAAATGAAATCAAAACTTGGTATACTTACTCAGATTCGAAAGGGAAGAAAATAAGTTTTGAGTTCAATTGCTGATAGTAATTTGCTCTAAATCTCAAATCTCTAGATTTGCAGACATGGAGAAATCAGAAATCGCATGTAACATTAGACTGATCAATATTTTCAGATACAAGGTACACTTACAACTTTTGGATGAATTTAGTATTCTTCGCTGACAATAGTCTACTAAAACTGGATTCGTTTCCTAACTTGGTGCAATATATTTCGATACACCGCTCCTCAAAAATTTTGCTACTAGTATTGCGTGCTATCAAACTCTTCAAGTTTTAACTTGGGTCCATATGAAAAGACAATGAGTAAAATCAGATCTCTATACCTGCAAATAAAATTTTCTCTCCTCGGACGAGAATTGTACTGGCTGCAGATTATCTCTTTGAAAGTTGCAGACTGGTGCTATGCAAATTTATTCTATTAGGTGACTGTGTAAGAACAATTAGACTAACCTAACTTCCTTGTAGCTACTAGAAATGGTAAAAATTATCTCATTCAACATTAGATAAGACCGAAATAAACGGCTTGACAGTAGCAGTCAATTTGCCTAGTTCGGCCAAGTATTGATAATGAAGAATTTCAAAGTGTAGTTTTCTAATTAAAAGTAAAAATCGCAAACCAATGAATTGAACTGTGCCATAGACAAACCGTCTACTTATACATCGTGGATCTTTTGAAGTTTCAGCTGCAGTCTGCGAGACGGAATCGAGAAAGTCTGAGCAAAGCGCTGCAAAGTATTTGAAATTCTAGAACGTAGAACATAACGCACTTTAGTGCAAGGTGTACTGACCCAAAGAGTAGAACCGTTAATTTGCTCCGAAGGAGTGGTTTTCTATGTTACTGCTGGGACTGAGTCACTTTAGTTTTACACCTTAATTCTGTTTCATTGTGTGTAGTAACGTCAAGCCTGGTCCACCACAATGAAAGCTTGTTCCCAATTGGTTGAGCGACTCAGACAACACCTCAACCATAAAACCTCTCGATTTCAGAATACCAGAAAGATTCCATCATGCCCGTTGTCTGGGCTGTTACCTTTACGTGCAACCATGGATGCGCGCCCGATTCCCTTACCCTCTAGAAACGATGATAGAGTCGTGACTTTTGATATTGCCAACCTGTGGTCACTATGGAGAATCGTATTCTCAGCGCTTCTCTATGAATACTTGTTCCAACATTGTTTTTACTTGTTTCTAAGTTAGGTGAAGTTGAAAGATTATAGGCGATAATTTTCCCAGCTAATAAAGCCATCTAAAAGGCATAGGTGATAAGTAAAAGCTTTTGAGCGCTTGCTGGAATGGCCAAATTCTGTCGTCCGACATAACACTTTTCCATTGGTTTTGAGCTGCTTCAGATTGGCGTTGAATAGGTTTGTCTGCTTTCTTGCCAACATCTCGTAAGGAGAAGAATACTTGCGTTTCTTTGCGGAGTTCTAGCTTGTAAATTGAGCACTTTCAGCATCAAAGCGTTGAACTCTTTTGCATGATTGACACATAACCACGGTGCAATTCTTAATTCGTCGGATTTCGACGATGGCCGTAATTTGCCTTTTGTTCCAGTAAAAATAGCTTTGAATTTTACGACTTTAAGCTTTTAGTACGCCTCTGGTTTGTCTGTGTTTCCGATAGTCAAATGATGTAGGAGGTCAGACGAGCAGGTTTAATGGTTTTAGAAGAATATCTAACGAAAACTCAGTTGATTAATTCTTGAACGTTTCTGTCTCCTTCTTCTCTCTTTTCCTCGCTTCAAGCGCGTTCTCTCAGCTAGGACCAGCACATTCTCCGCTCTCAGATCTCGTTTTCATGCGTGAAGTCTAACTCTAACTCCATCATCTGGAGCTTTCTTCTTTGGTTTTACGTCGTGCTGCACTCTCCCTCTTGTTTTCTCAACAGCCAGTATACAGTTTTTCTTGTATGTTTATACTGCAGCTAGGTTGGAGAGCATACCACGATTTGTGAGGCGTCATTCTGAGAGAGCTCTCTCACCGAGACCAGTTTTCACATAGGACTTATCAGTCAGTTTCTTGTTTAAATTTCAGGAGAATATGTGACGTCTGTGAACTCTATTCCAGACGCAGTCGAGTCAATTTAATCATGTACCCTAATGCTACGTTGTTTAACCTCCCGAACTTTAGCTGAAAGCTTCCTCTCGGCTATGTCAACTTGTTTTTCTAAGTTCATGGGTCCCGAACTTTATCATCATAAGTTAATTTCATAGCCAGCACTAAAGGTAGAGTTTTCTGTCTAGGACTTTTGCGTGCGAATCAAACACTATGACAAATATAATCAATCAAGCCAGCGAAAATTGGTTTAATCTTTAGCACTCATAGGATCAGTTTCTGACTAACTCAAAGTAGTATTTCTACTATCTAAAAGTGCACTCAAATCCTTATCGTTCAGTACTTTTACAAACATTTCTAAATGCTTTAAAGCTCCTGCATATCATAAAGATAAATGATCTGGCTCCACTCTTGAGCTCCCATTTCTTCCAGTTGCTTCTGCTGTAATAGTGTGAAACATAAGAAACCAGACAAAGATTAGTCCTAACAAAATTTGCGATCTACCGTCCGTTCCGTTTTGTATTTTAATAGTTTTACACCATCTTAAATGCCGATTGTTTGGTTATATAGCATCATGTCACTGTATCTCTTATATAAAATATGTCGAAAATAGTTTGGATCGCTATTGATTTTTGGGTTTTTCTTAACATAATGGTGGTTTCTGAGAATCAGTACTCACAGCTATTTTATGTGGTTTAATAGTATTAAAAGTTTCCCGGAACACTTGACCTCTGGATGAGTTTTGCCGTCATCATTTTTCAACCTCTTTACAGGCTTTCAAAATAAAGTGCTAATAGTAAAGGTCAAATTCCCACAGCGCAGTATGACGTACAATTTCTCTAGATGCTGCTGATAGTGTAAAAGCTCAGAAATAGTTTTCATAATCAAATGGATAGGTAATACTCCAGGAAATACGCTCAATGTAGGGTGCTCTTCAATATGTGGAAGCTAATGCCGACGTCGCTGTCGCTGTCAGTGAACTCTGCGTCAAGAGATTCACGTAATGTGTGCATGACGGAAACACACCACGCTACTAAAGCAGATAGACTGTACGACTATACTGTATGCTTCCTTTCAAAATGAAAGAAGATGCGATAGCTAAGAATGATAGAATGGCCTATAATACAATCTATCGACTTTCAACAATAACTGATTTTTGCTTTATCACTATTTTTGTTTCGATTAATAAATAGACTAGCTGGATTCTAGTCTCGACTTCCTATGAGCATTGGCTATCGGTCACCACCAACTCGCAAATAAATAAAGATCGTAATTGCCAGAAATTTGGTGATTGACTAACACATACTAAACTTTCCATTGATGATTTTCGTGTCTATTATCACTGAAGAATACATGTAAATAGAATAAAGCAATAAATGACTTAAAATTTGTATTTTCACTGCATTTCAATCTGTATACTCTAATAAGAGCATATACTACTTTCATCCACTTGTTTCTTTGTCCTTCTAGTATGACCTCAACACTTACGCCATCCGGGTCGTTGCTATTGATTACTTGAGATATAGTCATAATAAACCATACATGTCAGAGTTGTTGTTTCTACTCTTTTAAATACTAGGTGACTTTTTGCACCTATTAGGGTAATAAATTTTTCAAGTGTCGGAGAGCGACAACCAATATGCCTGATAAGAGGTTGCCTTAAGAATGCTACAATAACAGTGACGATGGAATGGGCTTTCTTGCTATTTTACTAAAAACGGTACAGAAAGCAAATGTCGCTCAATGTGCATGCATAGGAATAATGATTCTTTAACATCCACTTCTAAAATACCGGGCCCTAGATGCTAGAATGCAATTTTGCCAATGTTTTCATCTAACATTACATGAAGCGGCCACGCCTGTACGACTATGATGCGACAACTATCAGCAATACTAGACTACAATAATTCCAGGAATGAGTCAGCGACCTGTTCTGAATCGTGACTGCGTTTGGGTGTTAATAACATTTGATTAATGATTCCTGACCAGCATGTACTCCGTAGATGGGAATCGATGCAAATACCGGCTCACGGAGGCTAGAGATACTGCGATTGGTAGGGAGACAATACAGCGTCTACCTGCCTGCTGGAAACTCCGTTGAGCGCTGGTCGTGTCAACTGACGCAGAGACTCTGTACTCACGTATGCTACGCATGTTCGGCTTGAATATTTTGAGATGTAAAGAGAATACGTGGTTTAATCACGTGCCACTTTACCACCTCAAAAGGTAGCAATCTCTTTGTATGATGCGTTCACTGCAGTGATGTTTTGCCATGCGTCATTGCGTCTTGGCCTTTATACGGGCTTACGTACTGGCGCTGCCTCGGGCGATATGACCATATTCTTCGAGACGTCTTCCTTTTACCACCAATCGACTGCACTGTTACATTCGAATGAGCTCTGCAATTTTAACTCAACGTAAGTTTCTAACTCCATTCATACTGGTGAGCTTGTGATTAGCAAACTATCTCCTCTCTTACAAATTCCCCTCAAAACTCTATCGCATGCATTCATCATGGATCCAGAGTCCACTAATTGGTTCTGTCAGACAGTATTTTGGTTCCATGTTTCAAACTAGCATGCCAGCTCAGTCTTTGCTTCATTTCCAAAGAGAGTAGTCTTTTATCCTTTAGCCTACAGCATCCTAGAGGCCATACTCTAGACATTCTAAACATCTCACGCTTTTCTATACCACTGAGTCATATTACAATCCACCTCAAGTGATTATAGGCCGTCGCTGCGATTGGGTTTGAAAACTATCCTCTGAAATGCACTACATATCTGAAGGGTATTTTCCTAGTTCTTCATATTTTTCCATCAAAAGTCGCTCTTCTACATCAGAGCGAAATCAAGCCAAAGCAATAATATATATTAAAGTTCAATTTTACCAGACCCGAAACTGGCCCAATTAATGCCGTTATTTCGCCCACTTTTGCTGTAGCACGAAACTTCTGAAAGAACACTCCCCACACACAAAAGCTGCTGACGTTTTCTCGAAGTTTGCATCATGTTATCACTCCACCTTTTACAAATACGAGCTGGGAATCGATGATCATTTCTTTTACCAATGGGTTTCCCATCAATTTCTAGCCATACATGAACTATAAGAACCTTCTGTACTACTTGGAAGCTGAAACCCACGCAAGTTTCAGTCTATCTAGTAACTCCTCATGTATAACACAGCTGCCTGTTGTAAGCACCCATTACCTGCACCATTTGTCGAAGTTCGATTAGCTACTGCGTTTTGTAATGGATTGATTTTTGGTACGCGGCTTCCTCCTTCCTCTGGCAATACCATCATTACCCTCACAAGCAGTTTCAGTCAGGCTAGCAACTATGTTTACCTGTTAAATTCTGAGCAGATTGATTTAACTTACCACATGTCTGCACAGTTTGGGTTTTGAACTACTCTCGAAAATATGCTCTCGAAATGAATTTCCCAATCCGCCATGGTGACCTGTTAGGAGCGGATGATAGATTGTCTGTCTGCATTTCATATTCACCACAAAACGAATGTGGAAAAATATCAAAATTTTTCTGATTTCTATGTAATTTTTGATTCAGATTATCATATTGTCGTATACTAGTGATAGAGTAACAAGACTATACTCATTTCCATAAAAGTCTGCATTTATTTAGATTATCATATTATTCTATATCATCACTAGCAGGGTAAACATGGTATAATTAGAATATATTTTAAGGAGAGATAATTATGAAATATAAAGTCCTAGTCATAGATGATGACTCTATTTTAAGACTTATTCAAAATGTTCTGAGAATAAAAACTTTGTCGTCGATACGCGGACTGCTATTCAGAAATTGATATCTGTCATTTTATCGGCTATGATTTAATTATTTTAGATATTATGATGCCCCACGATGGAATTGAAATCTATAAAGTATATCCGAGAATTTATTTCTGTTTCCAATCATGTCTTTTAACAGCTAAAAATTTAGAAGGGGATATTGTATATGGTATACAGTCCGGTGCAGATGAGCTATATTACAAAACCATTTTTAGCATACCTGAACTAGTAGCTGAGTACAGATGCATATCACGTCGAGAGTGCGCAATAATCATTCTGAGTGAGATTTCTACAATTGGGACCTCTGGCAATTGATAAAACTAAAGAAGAACTTAGAATTTTCAGATGTATATTCCAACTACAAAAGAGAATTCCAATTAATTTTGTTGCTTTTCCCATGAAATCCAAAATAGAATATTTTCAAATGACGAACTCTTTTGATTCTTTTACCCTCATGATTCCCAGAAACTGGGAAGTCTATTACAGAGTATGATACCAAATCAGGCAAAATTAAAAACCTATGAAATTCAGTCCAATTAAAACAATCTGGGGAGGTGGTTGTCAGTGGATAACGCTCTGACTTTTAACCAACTGATTAAACAAACATATTTTTAAGATTTTAGAGACAATTTCTTATTAGTCTCTATTTATTTGCTACCATTTGTTGTTTACTGCTTTACTAATATTCACATGCAGGTGCATTTCACTATCTATTTTCAACTCGATTTCTTGGTTATATTGGTCTAATTTTATTTTCTATTATTGCTATATTAGCAACCTTCTAGAAAAGATAAAGCAAGAAACAAATATTGATATAATCAAAAGTCTATTGGTTGATATAAATAGAACAAGCTGACTAAATTAGCTTTGATTGAACTGATTGAAACAAGACAAAATTCCAAGTACATTCAACGATTAATGCTTCAATCTGAAAAACAGCAGAGTTGATGTTTCAAAGTCTCAGCTGACACATGATTTGAAGACACACCTTCAATTATTCAGAAATGCTCAATTTTACAATCTATGGATATTACTGGAAATATTGGTCAATGTTTAGGAGATATACAGGTACTGTAACAGCTTAATAGATAACAATCAGCTAATTAGATTACTCTAAAACATTCATATAATGATAGTTCTAATTGGAGTTTCTATTCGGGTTTGCCACTTGCAATTAGTGAACAGAAAAAGCTAATTTCTCATAAACAGCAATCACTATTAATAATATAATTTAAACCTATTCCTGACAATCAAGTATTATGTGCAATTGACGTCAATGATTCTCCATTAATAAGAGTAGACTATAAGTTAATAGATAATAAATTTTATATTTCCATATGGAATAGCGAGTTTTCTTCATTTTTCTGAGAATATACTCAGAAATATGGGTTTACTATACTATCAAGACAAAACAGGCAACAAATTTCGAAAGCGAGAAGTCATTTCAAGTTGGATTAGCATTTTGTTAATCAGTGGCAAAAGTTCCTTGGCGGAGAAATAATTGAGTAATTTTTGAGAACAGATTACTCTTGTCCTGTTTGTATCAGTCTAGTCTTTGGTTATCAAATATGTCACTATAGTCAATTATAGAGTTAGTCCATCAAAAATATTCTCTTAGAAATTTTGGATTAGGGATTAATAGTAGTCATATTTAACATTTTCAAATTTCTTCAATCTATATAATTCGTCTCATACTCATAAAGAATAATGACCTAGCTCCTCTTGCAATACTCTTATTTAACTTCAGTCTTTGCTCAGTGCTATAATTGATTCCTTCATTTAGTTTTGAAACAGTCATACCTTTGCTAGTTTTCGACTATTTGGATACTTCATAACTGAGGTTAGTACACTTGCCGCATCTTGTTTAGAACTAGCGATTTTACTATTGTTTGAGTCAGGTTTTGATGTCAGCTTGCTATTTCTGAAACCAGATTTCGTCTTTTGATGTCCTGGTATTTTTGTCTGTCTCTGTCAACTCAAAGTCAAGAGATTCAAATCTCAAATCTCTGCTGGAAGTCGATGACAGTCAGGTCTTCTGATGGTATACTCGCTATCCCGTTGGTTAACTGTCTAATCAAGGGTTCGCCCTGATATACTGGTTCTTATCGAATAGTTTCTTTATACACATGAAATATAGGGTTGTCTCTAGATATAGACTTTATATCTGATGTCTTCTTTCATGTCTCTAGCTGTGATTAGGAATGAAAATAAGATCGCTCTATTTTTTGACCCAGCGCCTGATATGGGCTACCTCATCATCGCTTCAATTTGATGTTCTGCACCGGTTTCCGCTGCAAATTCGTGGGCGATCATCAGTTTTCCTCTACGTCTACAGAAGCTTCCATCGTCTCTTCGGTGGATGCCTTATCCTTATCAATCTGCTTGACATGGTACTGCTCCTCTAGATTTTGCTAGTCCTTCTAATTACTCTTGAACTTCGTATTTTCAGAAATAATCATGATTATTGACGCTCTATAATTTCTTATCATTTATTTACTATGACCCTAGCTTACTCTTTTGATTATCTTCTTCCAGGATCGGGTGAGTTTGCTGGGTCAGTGCAATTCGAGTAGAGATTCAGACTTTGTGTACCTAACTCTCAGTGACACGATCAGCAAAAATTCTAAACGAGCCTTTCAAATCTCACATGTAAAATGAAATTCTGAAAATTACCATCAGCTAGCGCAGTCTCGTGAGTGCCTCAGTTTGGCGAAACCTCAATTTGGTTTATCATCGTTCATCCTGTCGTCACTACGGCTCTGCTTCCGCTGACTAAAATCAAATCTGAACGCACACCTGTCTTTGACTTTCATGAAAATCTAATAGCAGATGAGATTGCTGCAGCATAAAGACGTTGCACAATTCGATTGTGATTTCATGACTGAACCTATATCTTTGATGGTCCGTCCAAAACTCTTCTCTCAGTGATTTTCCTTGTGACACTTTTGATGGAGTCTAGAAATCGCTACTGAGGTTTCGTTTCAAGGCATAGTTCCATATCAACTTTTTATCTGAATTGCGGTCAATAGAGTTGATTAGGATGTGATTATGAACACGATCTGCTGTGGTAGTTTTCCGATAAACTTAAAACGACCTCCATGTCAATTCCATCATGGTCTCCTAGCTAAATGTCGCGTTCAATTTCGATTATCTTCAGGTTTAGAAAATGAGTTGAATGAGTGGTGAGCAGGAATAGTTTTGTTGGTGTTTTCTGTCTGGTCGTTTCTGGATTCGCTACTAACTCATTATTACTTTACAAGTTTGACGTGCACATCTCTACCATTTCTGCATGATTAGGGAAAGTCCAAGTATGCTCATGCCAAAATCAGATACTAATTTTGAGATTATCTGTTTTATCTGGATTGAGGATATATTTAGTCAAACGCCCAGCAGTGTTTTTACCATGCGTCGCAGTGTTTAGTGACTACCATAAAACTTCGAGTCTTTTGCCTACTTAGATTCTTTGTCACTTCCTTTATACTCTCCGACTCCTTTACTCAATTTCTTGATGGTGGTCCTGAAATCAGGTGGCTTTTGCAGTTAATCGCACGCGCAATTTGATTAATGTTATTTTCAATCCGTCTCATTCCAAAAACTAACATGCATAGTATAGTGTTATCGTGACAAAATGACATATTCTGGTTACACCAAAACTCGGCATACGACTGAGAATTCTGACAATGCTCTTAACAATCCGTTCATTTCAATTGGTGTAATTCTGGATCGGTTAGATACTTTTTGAGATTACGTACGAGCGATCAAACCATTACATCCTCCTATCCATATATTTTCACGGAACTCACGACTGGGTGACTGACTTGATTCACTTCTGCAATCAATTCTTGAATGCAAAGTCAATAAGATTATGAGACGTGCTCTTTCGTCCTTGATGATTTTCTTGCGTGACCAGAACTTCATACACATCTCGACTAATCTGTTGCAAACTTTTGGGACGCAAGGGAGACCAACTTTCAAAAATTCTATCCTGATAATTTCTCAATAATTCAGACAGAAAATTCTGAGAAACTATCCACTGTTCCTCATCATTTTTATCTGTTTTTTCTTGTCTCGTAATTCTAAATTGCTTCGGATTTGACTTAATTTCTTGTCCCATTCTCAGTATCCTTCAACATTCTACTTGTCTGACAGTGTAAGTCTACCTCACATTGTCAGTACGCTTCCTAAGACCTCTTGCATCTTGATTGCGGTCTTTGCGAGCTCAGATACTGTAATCCACAATATCCCAGAAAATCTATATCGCCAACCAACAAAACCTCCTAGTTTTGACAGCCAACGATAAGATAACGTGGCCTTCCTTTCAAACTGATGAAAAATCTTGCAGCTGGATTTTTAAAGAGTTGAAAAAGTATAGCAGAAGAAATTTGGGAAGTTATCACAAAAGGTGAAAATGGGAGTAAGAAAAAGAGACTGAACGCTCCTCGATTTTTAAAATATATCCAGCATCAACTCATTTATCGTCTTTCTTGGACATTCTGTTAATTAAATCTTACGCTTTCAACCTCCAAAGTCTTTAGAAGAGATTCTAAAACTAAAACTTTTAAGAAATTCTATGTGACAACTCCTTTAAAATTAATCTTCTTTATCATCCATAATAAAGTTGAAAATACTTTAATAAAATCATTCTGTTACATTCCTAATTCTGAAAGCGTATCAATGAGGCTATTCAAAACGACTTAACGTGCTACTTCCACTATGGTTTCATTCATTTATAAACTTCCTCGTGAGTCTCAATCTTTGATATTTCAATGGATCCGAGTCGACACTGACTCGTTCTATAATTGGATGTATGTAAAATCGATCTGCATGTATATGTATAACATTTCAAGTATGGTAACAAATTTTACAGAATTAAAATACGGATTTAAAACTCCCTGATTTTCTAGAATAGCCTACAATCGAATTTTTGGAATGATTACACACTATAACACGTTGAAACTATAAGTGGTAAGATAGCAAATTGTGGAAAGATTGATTCTGGTAAAATATGATCTAAAAGTATGTGTTGCATCAACCCCCATTCAGCATCACAGATTGGACAACATCTAGGTGTAAGTTTGTACAAGTCTCTCTAAATGAGACTTTCTGAAGAGTAAAACGTCTTGTATAGTTCTTTCATTTTTGATTTTTCAATTCCCAAAACTTCATCTGATTGCTCTAATTTAGAAATCAAAGATTGTGAAAATTTTCACCAGCCTCAAGATAGTCGCTTTCAATTTTATTGAAGTATGGTAAAAGACAATTGGATTCATGAAGCTTCCTAATAATACCAGATTTATTATTACCTTGATTTTGTTCCATGTATCCAACTATTTCATCAATTACATTTGCTATACAAAAGCTTGGTGAACTAATTTTCTTCATCACTAACCTCTTCAAATTTCTTTACTAGTAATGCTTCGCTTCCAAAGATAAAATCAATTTTATCTAGTTCAGTTTTATCTTCCTTAATTAAATCCACTATAAATTTGTAAAAATCTAGTGTTCCTAAGATCTGTACCAAAAATCGCATTATTAATATAACTAATGCTTTCTCCAAAAAGTTTTAATTGAAATTGACTCAATTCGATTTTTGATTGTTATCAAAATTCCGTACTATCTTCCCTAATATTGATGTGAGCCAGTTCTTGCGCACAATAGCAGAATGGGTCGCTAATAAACAAACTCCATTGGCATCGCTTATAATTTCATCTATCGCCCGTATATAAGCTTTTTAATAATGGTGGATGTAGAAAATAGTTCAGGGTTCATCAATAATCACAAAAGTTTTTCTGAAACATAAATAATTAGATTTAATAAATTTAGAAGGATAATCTTTTGTCCTGAGCTTTAATTTCTTCACATCTTCTAAACTGAAATTTTCCATATCAATAGCGTGTTCAATTTGTAAAAACCATGGATCGAAATGAAAATTTTTATAATATTTCCTAACTTTGTACGGTATCTGCTACTTCAGTGAACAATTTATGAATATCTTTTTGCAATAATTTCGCTTAGATCTTCAGTATTCGAAAAATTTATTCCTATAAATTTATAAATATCTGAGTCTTCTTTTTAAAACTCGATCAAATGGACTATACGAAAAACAAACTAATGAATTAAATTGATTAAGATTCGACCTATCAGAATATAATTTTTCTTCAGCATTATCTAGTAAACTTCCATTTTGATAATGATAAAAACTTATAATTTGTTTCAAAAATTAGTTTTTGCCACTACATTATTTTCGATAATAGAATACATTGAGTGGGGATTTTTAGAATTAGGATCGACATTGAATTTAAAATTTCCTCTTCATTAAGATTAATCAGATTAACTTCATATTTATCCTGATAACTTCCACCTAGAGTAACTCGATGGAACTGATCGATAACTTCATTATAATTATTATCTAAAAAAGAATCTCTGATTACGTCCTTTTTATGTGCTCAACTGAATATCGTCTGAAAAATTAGGGTTATTATATAATTCTTCTAATTTTTCATCATCAAATGCAAGGTCTCCTAATATTTTTAAATACTCTATTCTATCTTTTTCATCAAAAATATTATTGAGAAATCTATAATATTCAAATTTCCTAAAGATATTATATTTTGAGAGTGTAAATTCTTTTTAATTTTGTCAAAAGATATCCATCACTTGAAGAGTATGGATAAACTGTGATGTTAATATTCCCTAAGTCGTTTCTTTTCCCCTCAAAACAAGCCACTACTTGATATGTTGTTTTTAAATCCGTAATCGTCCCAATTATCTTTTGCAGAAATAAAATCCATCACTCATATCTTGATCGAGTATCTATTGGCCAATCTGAGTATAGAAATTTACTTCTACGAACCTTCTTCTCTTCATCCAGTAATCCTCCATGCTAAAATAAACTACTAAATAATTTACATTAGTCTTCAACAAATAGTTCATTCTCAAAAGCCCTGACGGAAAGTCTCTACTTCGAGTAATTATTCTTATTTTCCTTCTAGCCATGATTTACCTCCTTTCTAAAAAGCCTACCTTACCATTATACAAATTTTAATGTGATTTTTCACATTAAGAACCCTAATCTAAAACCACCCTTTCGAGTGGCCTATGATAGGATACACTTTTTAACGATTATAGAAAAGGGGGTGCAATTTTTCCGATTTATACTAAGATACTTTAAAATCAAAAGCAAAATCCGTTATATTCATCGTTGAGAGTGTTTATAATAGATTCAAGTTTTACTAAAAAATACTGCTCCTCAGAAGTGAGGTAACTACCTGAAGATATCTTTTCAATCAGTTTATTTTTTTCTCCATTTAACAATTCAAAAGTAATGTCAGCACATGCATCAAAACCCTCATATTTAGGGCGATCTATACTTGTTTTTATTGCGTTAGAAATAATAGAATCTGTCATAACAACTCCAATCTTGGGGACACTACAGAAAGGCATTCCTTTTATAATGCCTTCTGTAGTGTCTCACTATCCCTACATAAACGCTACCGAGCTCCCCACCGCTGCAACGAGACACATAAATTTTAAAAACCTGACGAAATTATTATAGCCATAAACTTGCCCTCCATATCATTTCAATACATTGAATACCAATCACTCACTAAGTCTATGAGGATTTCTATTGCTACTTCTACACAATAGAATAAAGGTAGTGGAGTCTGAAACATCGGTTAGCAGCAAATGATGGGGAGGGAGTCGAACCCTATTCCCCGATACCAGAGGTTTTTAAATTACTAAGAATATTCTAGCATGAAATTTTGAAAAACAATCAAAACTATCAACTTACTATTCGTAATTTCAAAAACAAAAATCATAAAAATGTATCAATTTCAGTACTCACACTTCTGTGCTAAGTTGCTACGATGAAACGAAAAACGTCCTCCTGTCAACTCCATCATGGTCTCTATATCCAATGTGATTGATTTCTTCTGGTGTTAGATTATCATCAGGAGAAAATGATTGGATCGGATGGTGAGCAGGAATATTTTATTGAGTGTTTTTCTTGTCGGTCATTTCTGTATTCGTACAACTTGTCGTTATTGGTAAAGTTGACATTGTACATTTCTGCATCTCTTCATAGCTAGGAAAATCTAAAGTAATTGCTCATACCAAAATCAGATACTAATTTTCAAATTGTCCGCTTTATCAGGATTGAGGATATACTTAATTAAACGCCTACGATATCCGTGTGTGTCATAAAATGCTTAGTGACTACCATGAAACTCCTTCAATCTTTTCACTTCCACTTGAAATTCTTTCTCCACTTCCTTGACCAACTCCTCCGACTCCTTTACTCAGTTTTTATAACTGTTCCTGGCAAAATAGTGTCTATGAATTCTGTTGAAATGGTACTTGTTCCGTTTTTATAACAGCTAAGGGCTATTGCCTAAAAATTTATACAATTCGAAACAAATCTGTTTTTGTCAGGCCATGTGTCTTTCGTATAATTTTATATTGTTACCAATTATAGTATGCTCCTTTTTACTTGATAACACTATTATAACATTTAAAAAATAAAAACATGTTCTAAATTAATAGAAAGTATAATTCTAAAATTAGAATTTTTCGTGATAATCCTATAAAATGCTACTTTTTCTAATAAACTTGTACTTATTTCCTTCAAACTACACAATTCTCTAGTTGTTGTAAGTTTGTAATTGACTCAAAAAGTATTCGATATAATTTCAAAACAGTATTTTAATTTATAGTTGGCCAATATCATCTAATTTTTAACTAAAAATCATTATACAAATCAAACAACTAAAAAATGAATTTATGGTATACTAGTGATAATAAATAGTTATCGGTAGGAGATATATTTTGGATAGAAAAGTTTTTATTACAAAAATAAGTGACTCTTTTAATGATGGAGAATTATCATTATTTTTAGTTGCAGGAAGTAGTTTAGATGCTCATTTTCCAACTTGGGAAAGAACTTCTAACCCCATGTGCCGAAAAATTAGGGACTCGATATTAGTAGTATCACAGACTATTTTCAACTTGCTCAATATTTTATTAATGAGTATAGTGAGCGAGAATTATATTCACTAATAAATCATAAAATTAACAAATTTGATTATGAAAGCGAACTAATGAAAATAATTGTCCAAATTGGTTTCAAATCAATTTGGACAACTAATTTCTGATAAAGTAATAGAGAAGAATTTTTGAGTATCAAAAATAAATATTAATAGTATTCATGATGAACAAGACTTAGGTTCTGTTAGTTTTGAAAAAAATAGAGTAAATATATTCAAGCTTAACGGAGATATAGGTAGTATTTCAAAAATTGTTATTTCAAAATCTGATATTTGAAAAACTATTACCTTAATCATGAGTTATTTTTAAGTTTTTCAAAGAGGTTAGTCACTAATACTTTTTTTATTTATTGGTTATAGTTTTACTGATGATATCGTTCTAAAATCTATTCAAAAAGCTACACAGTTACATAGGTAAGAATAATAAAGCATTCTATACAATTATGATAGATAAGCCTGGGGATAAAAATTTTCAACTTTTTATAGATGATTTAGGAAAAAGGTACAACATAAAAGTTTTGTTGGTCCAAACTCCCGAAGACATTAAAGAAATTTTGAGGGAAATAAAAGAAAAAACAATTAGTAAAAATATTTATATCTCAGGTAGTTTAGATGATGCACTAGAGGAGACTAGAGCCTATAACCTTTCGAAATCTTTAGTTGAAAAACTAATTGACGGAGGATACAATATAGTTACTGGATTTGGAAAAGAACATTGGCTATTACATTTCCAGTTCCAACATACAAAAACTTTACTCAATTAATGAGGCTAATATTGAAAAACGTTTAATTAGTGCGACCATTCGCTCACGATATGAGTTTAGATGAGGATACGTCTTATAGACGAAATCTGATATCGGATACAAAGTTTACCATTGTTATGTATGGTCAGGCAATCAATAGTAAAGGTGACATTGTCACTTCTAGGGGTGTTTGGGAAGAAATTAAAATTTCGAAAAGAACAAAGGAAATTATATCATTCCAATTGCTAGCACTGGATTTGCTGCAGCAGAGTTGGGGAGAAAATAAAAATCAAGTATAACTGAATACCCTTATTTAGAAAATTATATTGAGAAATTATGTTCGGAAAGATCCAGACTAAAACTAGCGGAATTAGTATTACATATTATTGAAGAAATATCCTTCAATTTTATTGATTAATACCAGTATAATTGATTCCATACAAGCTATTTCTTTTTAAAGTTGGCTGAATATTAAATTTAACTTTATTAAAAATGAGCTACTACTATAATGTGAAATATTATCATTAATATTGTATTTTTCTAAACAATATAAAATCAATGTATACAACATTGTGATTCTAATACTAAAAACAATTTTTATCAATATAATTATATATATCAATAATAGCATTGATAAATTTATCTGTTGTTATATTTTTCTAAAGTCAGTAGATTTTTATTTCTACTGACTTTAATTATTCGTATAGTAAACGTTTTAGTATATCAATTGATAAATCATAGGTTCCGCTAGAAATATCAAGTTTCATTTCTCCATATATATACTTAGAAATCAATTGTATTTCTTAGGAATTTGGCTACTAGTTATCTCATAAAGAATGGGAATGATTACTATTTCTTGATATTTATCAATTTTGGTTTTTAATTGCATCTAATTCTAACATTGCTCCTGTACTTTGAAATAATTGTGTTGAAATAAAAAGTAAAAATATCTTAGATTGTTCTCCTCTTCAATATTGACATAGTCACCGTCATCTCCTAGATACAGTTTTTCATAATCGTACCACCTTCAATTCCTAAATTTTTAAATGAAAATTTAGAGACTGAGCATAAACTAATCTATCTTTTACCTGAAAAACATACCCTATCTTCC
>BNJS01003940.1_pt1 | contig 29225 bp, 31 predicted proteins | sample 8540461 | NCBI WGS metagenome assembly BNJS01 (sample SAMD00202454, study PRJDB9452) | human saliva metagenome | isolation source: human saliva | place: Japan | reverse complement strand
GAAATTCTAGGACTATGATAAAAAATCCCTATAACAGCAATAAAAAATACATATTATTCAAAGGAGATTTTAAGTGCTACAATAACTGTATTATTTCTAGATGGGAGGTTTTATTTTTGGATTGGTCCATTGTTGAACAATATCTACCACTATATCAAAAGGCATTCTTTCTGACCTTGCATATTGCAGTTTGGGGAATTTTGGGATCCTTTCTGCTCGGTTTAATCGTTAGTATCATCCGACATTATCGAATCCCTGTTTTAGCGCAAATAGCGACAGCTTACATTGAATTGTCACGCAACACGCCCCTTTTGATTCAACTCTTCTTTCTCTATTTCGGGCTCCCTCGAATCGGGATTGTCCTATCTTCAGAAGTCTGTGCTACTCTGGGACTTGTCTTTTTAGGAGGCTCCTATATGGCAGAATCTTTCCGAAGTGGGCTGGAAGCCGTCAGTCAAACCCAGCAGGAGATTGGATTAGCAATCGGTCTGACACCTCTACAGGTCTTTCGCTATGTGGTTCTTCCGCAAGCAACAGCGGTGGCCCTACCGTCTTTTAGTGCCAATGTCATTTTCCTGATCAAGGAAACCTCTGTTTTCTCAGCAGTGGCTTTGGCCGACCTCATGTACGTCGCCAAGGACTTGATTGGTCTCTACTATGAAACAGACATTGCGCTGGCTATGTTGGTAGGTGCTTATCTGATGATGCTACTACCCATCTCACTGGTCTTTAGTTGGATAGAAAGGAGGCTCCGCCATGCAGGATTCGGGAATCCAAGTACTCTTTCAGGGAAATAATATCCTGAGAATCTTACAGGGATTGGGCGTTACGATTGGGATATCCATCCTGTCTGTCCTCTTATCCATGATGTTCGGAACAGTCATGGGAATCATCATGACCTCCCATTCTAGAATCATACGATTTTTAACACGATTGTATCTGGAATTCATCCGTATCATGCCCCAGCTGGTGCTACTCTTCATCGTTTACTTTGGCTTGGCTCGAAACTTTAATATCAATATCTCAGGTGAAACTTCAGCTATTATCGTTTTTACCCTCTGGGGAACAGCTGAAATGGGGGACTTGGTCCGTGGAGCCATCACTTCCCTCCCTAAGCATCAGTTTGAAAGTGGACAGGCGCTAGGTTTGACCAATGTTCAACTTTACTACCACATCATCATTCCACAGGTTTTGAGAAGACTGCTACCTCAGGCCATTAACCTTGTCACTCGGATGATCAAAACCACTTCCTTGGTTGTTTTGATTGGGGTTGTTGAAGTGACCAAGGTTGGACAACAAATCATCGACAGCAATCGCCTGACTATCCCAACTGCTTCTTTTTGGATTTATGGAACCATTCTAGTCTTGTATTTCGCAGTCTGCTTTCCTATTTCCAAACTATCCACACACTTAGAAAAACATTGGAGGAACTAAATGTCTGAAACTATCTTAGAAATCAAGGAACTCAAAAAATCCTTCGGAGACAATCCTATCCTCCAAGGACTTTCTCTAGATATCAAAAAAGGGGAAGTTGTCGTTATCCTAGGACCATCTGGTTGTGGGAAAAGTACTCTCCTTCGTTGCCTCAATGGCTTAGAAAGTATTCAAGGTGGAGACATTCTTCTGGACGGTCAGTCTATCGTTGAAAATAAAAAAGACTTTCACCTGATTAGACAAAAGATTGGTATGGTCTTTCAAAGCTATGAACTCTTTCCCCATCTGGATGTCCTACAAAACCTCATCCTAGGCCCTATCAAGGCACAGGGACGCGACAAGAAAGAAGTAACAGAGGAAGCTTTGCAATTACTAGACCGTGTCGGTTTGTTAGATAAACAACATAGCTTTACGCGTCAATTATCTGGTGGACAGAAGCAACGGGTTGCAATTGTCCGTGCCCTGCTCATGCATCCAGAAATTATCCTCTTTGACGAAGTGACTGCTTCGCTGGATCCAGAAATGGTGCGTGAGGTTCTGGAACTCATCAATGACTGGCCCAAGAAGGCCGTACCATGATTTTAGTAACCCATGAAATGCAGTTTGCCCAAGCAATTGCCGATCGGATTATCTTCCTCGACCAAGGGAAAATCGCTGAAGAAGGAACAGCTCAAGCCTTCTTTACCAATCCGCAAACCAAACGAGCTCAGGAATTTTTAAACGTCTTTGACTTTAGCCAATTTGGCTCATATCTATAAAGGAGATTTTTATGAAACTACTCAAACCACTCTTAACTGTTTTAGCACTTGCCTTTGCCCTTATCTTTGTCACAGCTTGTAGCTCTGGTGGAAATGCTGGCTCATCGTCTGGTAAAACCACTGCCAAGGCTCGCACAATCGATGAAATCAAAAAAAGCGGTGAACTACGAATCGCCGTATTTGGAGATAAAAAACCGTTTGGTTACGTTGACAATGACGGTTCTTACCAAGGTTACGATATTGAACTTGGAAACCAACTGGCACAGGACCTTGGCGTGAAGGTTAAATACGTTTCAGTCGACGCTGCCAACCGCGCTGAATACTTGATTTCAAACAAGGTGGATATTACCCTTGCCAACTTTACAGTAACTGACGAACGCAAGAAACAAGTTGATTTTGCCCTTCCATACATGAAAGTTTCACTTGGAGTCGTATCACCTAAGACTGGTCTCATTACAGACGTCAAACAACTTGAAGGTAAGACCTTGATTGTCACAAAAGGAACGACGGCTGAAACTTATTTTGAGAAAAATCACCCAGAAGTAAAACTCCAAAAATACGACCAATATAGTGACTCTTACCAAGCCCTTCTTGACGGACGTGGAGATGCCTTTTCAACTGACAATACGGAAGTCCTAGCTTGGGCGCTTGAAAATAAAGGATTTGAAGTAGGAATTACTTCTCTTGGTAATCCAGATACCATTGCGGCAGCAGTTCAAAAAGGCAACCAAGAATTGCTAGACTTCATCAATAAAGATATTGAAAAATTAGGTAAGGAAAACTTCTTCCACAAGGCCTATGAAAAAACACTTCACCCAACCTACGGTGACGCTGCTAAAGCAGATGACCTAGTTGTTGAAGGTGGAAAAGTTGACTAAGTTTTAAAAAGAAAAACGGACAAGACTAGAATTCTGATAATCAGAATCTTATCTTGTTCGTTTTTTATCTAGTCCATCATAGATGCAATCTCCATTATTGCAACAACGTTTGTTGGATTATCAGAAGTCAATGAATGATTTGCGAACCCAAGAGCAACACGGAATTGTACATTCTTGTTTGCTGGGCTATAACCATCTCCCATCATCATAGCTGCATAGTGACCTGGTGAGTGTTTCCATACAGTATAGAAGTAGTGAGCTAACGCTTTTTCATTTGTAAGACTTACAATATCCCAAACAGTTGTTGTTTCTGCTGTATTTTCAGTCATTGCATTTGTTTGTTTGTAGAATTCTGGATCATAAGCAGTTGACCAACGAGAACCATCAGGCCGTTTATGCTTACCTTCCTCCTTACCTTGGTAACGCAATGAACCGTGATCTGCCATTTCATTAGCACGAATATTGGCAACTCGAGTTAGTTCGCTATCATCTGCTGCGATGGTTGCAGGAGTCAAACCTTTACGAGTGCGTTCTTCATTAAGAAGCTCCATGAAGTGTTCATTAAGTTTACGATTATCTACAATTTGTTCAAGCTTATCAAGTTCTGCTTGAGAAAGGCGTGATACTTTCCAAACTGAGATAAGTCCCATGTCTCGAGGAAGTTCATCTCCGTCATCTGTTGTATCAACCGCTACACGGTCTTTATCAGCTTGAGAAAGATTGTCATGTAGATACTTAGCGCTACGGTGATCTTCATTGTTTGGATCCAAACCGTTTTCACCTAGACTCTTAATGTCTTTCCATGTACCATCAATGTCATAGTTATCATCAGTTGTTGGAACTACAACATCTGTTGGATCAGCGATACGTTTTTTCTTAGTACCATTATAGGTAATTGTGTCAACTGCATCCTTAGTTTCAACTAGCTCACGACTTTTAACAGTTCGTTCACCAGTTTTATTGTTTACTGAAATAATTTTGCGGTAACGCTTGAATCCGTCACGACCATTTTCAGTACGAATTTCACCTTCGAAAAGGTTAGAATCATTTTCAGTACGAGAACCATGAGAAATTGTTTCAGTTTCTTCTTCAGTAACTTCAGACATCAATTTCTTAGTTCCATAATGAACAACTTTTTGTTTTGCTGGAACAGTGTTAATCAGTTCACGACTTACTTCTGTACGGTTTTGATTTTCATCATTGATGTACTTAACTTTATAAGTTTCCTTACCATTTACCGCATCTTCAACTCGCTCATCACCTTCAAAAAGTTCAGGATCAGCAACTCGTTTTTCACCTTCAGCAGTAATAACTTTGTCTTCGTTAGCATAAGTGTAACGTTCTTTAGTTCCAACTTCGACTACTTCATCCACTGCTGGAACAGTTTCAGTATTGATTAGCTCACTCTTAACAAGTTTGCCATCTTCATAGTAATCTTTGTAGTTTTCGATGATTTCACCGTTTTTACCTTTAGTTTTAACAACTCGTTGATCGTTGAAAAGTTTATCGCTTTTAACTTCAACAGTATTGAAGTTTTCTCCAGCTTTGCGCTCAACTCGAGTTTTGTTTTCAGTTAAAACTTTATGTGTTCCAACTCGAACAACTTCTTTAACCGGTTTTACTTCATCACTTTTAACCACAGATGAACGACCATTTCCGTAAACAATTGTAGTTTCAGTATAAGAACCTTTGACCCTTAGTTTCTACTACACGTTTTCTTTCATTTAGTGTCTCATCTTTAACTTCTTCAGTTTCGTAATTTACCTCAACTGTTCGAGAAGTGCGACTTGTTTCAATGTTTTCACCAGTTCCGATTTCTACAATTTCATCAACTGCAGGAACTTCATTTTCTCGTTTTTCATCACGAGAAACTTCCGTACCATCTGGAGTGGTTACAACTGTAGTAACAAGTTCATAAGAACCATCCTTACCAGCTTGAATTACTTTTTTCTCACCTTTAGGAAGATCTGGGTTTGTATTACTTGTAACTTTATGTTCAATTTTGTGAATTTCACGAGTTACAGTTTCAATATTTTTCTTAGCAACTTTTATTCCGACATGAACAACTCTATTTTTTGCCTCTTTTTGAGTAGATGAAACAAGAGTACGACCAGTTTCAACACCATCTTCAAGTGTTACAGTGAAAACTTCAAGTTTTTCACCATTTTGTCCGGTTTCTACCTCTTTTTCCACTCCAGCATCCAAGTTTTCATCTGGAACGTATTCTGTACTTGGAAGAATAGGAGTGAGAACCACCTCTTCTTTTGTAGTACGAACCACTTCTTTAGAAGTTTTAGTCCCAACATGGATAACTTTATCAACTGCAGGAGTTGTTTGAGTTCCTGTTGCTACACGACTAACTTCTACACCATTTTCAATGGTAATTGTGTAAGTTGTTTCTGTTTTTCCTGCAACACCTTCTTGAACAACTTGAGTTTCACCAACATTAAGATTTGCATCTGGGACATGTTGGACTCCAGGTTCAATTACAGAAGTTTCTACTTCAGTTCGAGTAGTTACAACTTTTTTAACTTCAGGCTGGGCTGGAATGGCTGGCTGAGTTTCTACAGCTGGTTTTCCATCTTCTGCTGGTTTAGCAGGCACTTCTACTTTTGCTGGAGTAGTAGGTTTAATAACTTCTTCAGTTGTTTTTTCACCAACTACAGTATTAGTTTTACCAGTTTCAACTTGTTCTTTGTTTCCTGGTAAAGTCGCTTGGTTATTACCTTCAACCTTATCTTTTTTCTCTTCTAAAGTTTTTTCTTCTTTAGTTGGAGTACCAGTTGTTTGGTCTTTGTTTTCTGGAACAGTTGGAGTTGTAACTTTAGTTTCAACTTCTTTTTTCTCTTCCTTTTTATCTAAGACCTTATCTTTTTCTGGTTTAGCTTCAGGCAATGCAGGCTGAACTTCAGGAGTTCTTTTTTCGATAATTACCAATTCAGGCAGTTTAGGCTGAACTTCAGGAGTTCCTTTTTCGATAATTACCAATTCAGGCAGTTTAGGCTGAACTGCTGGGATGCCTTTATCATCTTTAACTTCAACCTTTTTAGTTAGGTTATCAGATTTTTCCAATATTTTATTATCTTTATTAGCTACTTCTAATCTAGAAACTTGCTCAACTGCGTCTTCACCCTCAGTTCTTACCTGTGACTTAAGCTTTTCCTCTACCTTCGTTATTTCTGATAATTTTTCATATGATTTATCGAGAGATTTAATCGAATCTTCAGAACCAACTTTTTAGTAGCTACAAATACTTTAGCCAATTCCTCTTTGGCATCTACTTTAGGTAGAAAACTCTTCTCTGTTTCTTTAATAGTATCAGTTGTTGTGTATTCTTTTTCTTTTGAAGAAGAGTCTGAAACGGTAACACTTTCACATTGCCCTTGATTTTGACTCGATTGATTTTGCAACATAACTGTTCCAGCTGAAATTCCTAAAAGCGCTACAATTGCTGCTGAGATTACCCAACCTCTTCTACCTTTTTTCAAACTCTTTTTTTCATTAGTATTTTGTCTATCCATCTTTATTTTCCTGACTTTTCACTGATTATATTTTTACATACTTACACTATCTAATATATTTTTTAGAAAAACGATAATTTCTAACAGTACCTATAATGCCTCCTAGGCTACATGTAAATAAAATCAAAATAAAAATGGAAAAGCTATCGCCAATTACTTTAATACTATATAGATAATTAAAAATTAAAAATAAAGGTAGCGAAATCGGCAGTATAGTACAGCTCACAGCAGCTCGTCTCATTTCTTTGGTCTCTCCACTCATAAACCAAGTCAAAGGTAAAAATCGCATCCAGTTTAGATATTCTTTCTGTTGGACTTTTTCTTCAAACAAATGAGTAAATAAAGTATAAAACGGCAATGCGATATAATAAGTTGCTTTGACTAAAAAGTACATTACAGTTATAAAAATGGCAAAACCCCACCACATATCTCTAACTGTTTTATCAATATCACTTTCATATTTCGGTTTTCCAAACATCTTATTTCTCCTAATCTATTATTTCATTAAATTTGTAAATGTATTAATTGTTGTCATTTTGTTATTGTAATCAACTTTTCTTTGTAATTCTTGAAACTGATAATTTAATTGCTCTGTCCTCATCATATCTTCATACATATTTTGCGCTTGTCCTAGGTCATAGGCTCTACCTTGATCAATTACATTAACCATATAAGCAAAAGCATCAAAATGAATATCTAACCCTGCTTGTTGCCTTGCATAAACAAATGGAATACTATTCAATTTCTCCATACAATAGTTTCTAGCTTGAGCAACTTCATCCTTATGTTTTTTTACTTGATCTGCTATTGGTTTTTCATGCTTCACTCGTTGATAAGCAAAATAAATTGGAGACCATAGCAGAACCCATGCTCCCACCCAAAGGGAGTATTCAAAAGGTTTACTTAAGATTCCTAAACCAGAACTAGAAAATTCACCAAGTCTATCTATATAGGCAACTAAGAACAATGAACCTAAAATTCTGAAAATCCATACCAAAACACTTAATTTCGGGTTGATAAGAGAAACATGTTTTCCATCTACTATATAAAAATACTTAGTCAGATCTTCTACTCTTTTAGACCAAATAGCAGCTTCAACTATTAAGTTTCTACTACGTTTAGACTCTTCTATTGTCAAAAGATATTCTTGTAAAACAGTCTGGTATGATTGCGGATTAGCGATAGGATAATATTCATATTTTTTGCCTTCTGCAGTAATGACATCAAGTGAATGGTATGCACCATTATCAAAAACTTCAGACCAATGTTTATTTGGTAACCTCCCTTTTACATAGGCTTCCCAAATAGTCCATTCATCAAACAAATCTGACTTAGATTCATCCGGAATAATTCCTAAAAAATAATCTAACTCATTCTCCTCTTGAGAAATAATATCATTCTTATTCATCCATAAGTCTCCTTTCCTTGTTATTTTATCATATTGTGGATATATACACAATATGAAGTCAGATACTTTTTTCTTATAATTAAGTAAAAGGAGTTGATGACGATAATCAGTTTTAACCCACTCTGGGCTACAATGAAGAAAAAAGAAGTTTCTCAATACAAGTTATTAAAAATCCGGAGTTGATAATAAAACTCTTGACAGCCTAAAGAAAAATAAAAAAACATAACTTTACTAACTTTAGAAAAGCTATGTCGGATTTTAGATTGTCTTCCAAATGATATCGTTGAATTTATCGAAGAAACTCCCGATTCTAATATTCGTAATACATTTATCTAGTTCTAATATTTATTCTTATGTCATAATATCTACGTTATCTACTCTCCCTACCATTGTTCACAATATAAACCAAGTAATACTCTTCAAACCACATCAGCTTCACCTTAGATTATATATGTGACTGACTTCGTCAGTCTTATCTACAACCTCAAAGTAGTGCTTTGAGCAATCTGCAGCTAGCTTCCTGGTTTGCTTTTTGATTTTCATTGAGTATAAGATCCAATAACATCACAAAAAGAAATCAGGTAATCCTAGTGACTACCTGATTTTCTATGTTTTAGGCATTTTGCCAATTTTCTTGGTCTTCTTTAAATCGTTTTAGAAGATCCAAGCCTTCTGGCGTGATGTAGCCTTCTTCTTGGGCTAGGTGGATGAGTTCACTGTAGTTCGAAAGTGTCACAAGCTTGACACCAGCATCTGAGAAGTTCTTATCTGCTTTTGGCAATTGGTAGCTGAAAATCGCTACAACTCCAAGCACATCTGCTCCTTCGCGTTTGGCTGCTGCTACGGCCTCGAGAACAGAACCACCTGTTGAAATAAGATCTTCAACCACTACCATTTTTTGACCTTGAGCTACACGGCCTTCAATTTGATTACCAGCTCCGTGGTCTTTTGGTTTGCTACGGATGTAGGCAAAAGGCAAATTCATCTTATCAGCAATAATAGCTCCGTGTGGAATCCCTGCTGTTGCAGTTCCTGCAATCACTTCTACCTCTGGAAAGGTTTCTTTGATAGCTTCCACAAAGCCATTTTCAATGAGGGTACGAGTTTCTGGATAGGCAAGGGTCACACGGTTATCTGTATAAATGGGTGACTTGATACCAGATGCCCAAGTGAAAGGCTCCTCTGGTTTGAGGTAAACGGCTTGGATTTTCAAGAGGTGGCTAGCGATATCTTTAGCAAGTGTCATGGTATTCTCCTTTTATTTTTCTAATCTAGTTCTTTAATTCCAGTCCTGTGTCCATTCATTCTTGATGGCATGATAAGCTGCAACAGGATCCTCAGCTTGGGTAATGGGACGTCCCACTACGATATAGTCACTACCGATTTGATAGGCATCAGCAGGTGTCATAACGCGTTTTTGATCTCCAATAGCAGCTCCCTGTGGACGAATGCCCGGTGTCAGACAAATAAACTCTGGTTTGGTTGCCTGCTTGATGACTTGCACTTCCTGAGCCGAGCAAACAACACCATCTAATCCCGCTTCAGCTGTCTTCTTAGCATAATGAATCACAGACTCTTGCAGGCTGGTTTGGATATTTTGAAACTCCTGCATCTGAGCTTCTGATGTTGATGTGAGCTGAGTGACAGCGATCAATTTGGCTTGACTTCCAAGACCTTCACGCGCAGCCTTCATCATCTCTACACCGCCAGCCGCATGAACATTTGTCATATCCACACCAAGCTGAGACAGGACCTTCATAGCTGATTTGACTGTATTGGGAATGTCATGAAGTTTGAGATCCAAAAAGACACTATGACCTTGACCTTTCAAGTAGGACACAATCTCAGGACCCGTTGCGTAATAAAGCTCCATCCCTACCTTAAGATAAAGGCTTTCTTCTGCTGGAAAAAGAGCTAAGAATTCCTTGACCGCCTCAAAACTAGGAAAATCAAGAGCAATGACTGGACGATGTTCTCGCATAGGTTTCTCCTTTTACCTTTGCTAGTGAGAGAGTCTGGGCAACAGAAGCCACGAAAAAAGGAACCTGCCAACAGCAAGGTTCCACGAAAAATGGGTAGTCTCCACCCTTTCACCGTCTAACCTTAGCTGCCTCTCTGGACTGCTTTAAAGGTTTTTTACTATTCTATTATTTCTACTAGCACTTGTCAAGTAAAAACATGGGCACTGAAGAACTATAAGAGAAAAGTTAAACCCTAGCGACGCGATGAACGCTGGGTCGTTTGGTTTCGATTGCTCTCTTCCTCCAGCTTTTTCTTCTCTTCTTCCAATTTATTCTGCTGTTCTTCCAGTCTTTTCTTCTCTTCCTCTTTCTGCTTCTTCTCAGCTTCCTTAGCCTCTTGTTTGGCTTTTTCCTCAGCCTCCATAATTAATTTATCCGCCACTGTGTAGCTGTAAATTCCAGCTTCCATGTCGACCACACTTGGTTCTGACAATTGAGGCTTAATCTTACTGTAATAAGGCAATTTCTTACTCATTTCAGAAAGGGGAACCAAAACTTCGTCCGAATCATTCATAGTCACTCGAATTAAATCTGATGTGACCTTGCTTGGGGCTAGTTCCACCTTTTGGATAGCAGATTTGAATTCGGGGCTAATTTGAGAAAGTTCTGAGGTAAAGGTCTTGATTTGTTCGCTGTCATTAAAGAAAACTGATATATAAGTTTCTGGCAGACTCACCAAACTCACAGAACTGGTCTCTAGCTGACCGCTTGAAAGGATTGGATAATGACTTTCTCCAGAAACATAGTAGGCCACAATATCATATTCCTTGACCTTGATTGTAAACTTGGTTGGAAATTGATAGACAAGCTGAGCTGATTCAACCCAATAGTTAGACTTGATCTGCTCTTCATATTTTGCCTTATCTAGCAGAAGGTTAATCGTATAATCCGAATCCTGAATGCCTGAAGCCTGTCGAATATCATCATCTGTAGTTTGCACTGTTCCCTCAACACGAATATCCTTCATGGTCGCATAGGGGCTGAGCAAATAAGCAGAGACAACCAATAAAAGTAAACTGAGAAACAAAACCGAGATAGCACGCCAGATATGAACTCCTGGAATTTTCGGTTTGACCGGTTTTTCCTTTACAGGTTTTTTATCTACTTTTTTAGCCTGTTTATTCTGTTTCTTTGGCTCTTTGGATTTTGGTTCTTCTTTGACTACTTCTTTTTTGACGTCTTCTGACTCTTCTACTTTTTCTTTAGCATCTTCCTTAGCTGATTTTGGGTCTTTTGGATCAGATTCACTCTCTTGGTCCTCGGTTGCATCTGACTTTTCAGATTTGGAAGCCATTCGAGCTTGTCTTTCCTTTTCCTTCTCCTCAGCTAGGGCTGCTTCTTCCTCAGCCTTCTTTTTTAGATATTCTTGGTTTCGTTTCTGCCATTCTGATAACTCTTTAAATTCTTCGAGGATTTCTTTGCCCTCTTTTTTCTTATCTTTTGACATTTACTTTCCTTATGATAAATCTTTTTTCAACAATTGATAAAAATCTGCTAGAGATTTCAATTCCTTAGAAGCCTTCATCTTGGCTTGATAGTCTTCCTTGTGACTTAGTAAGTGAGAAAGCTTCTCTTCCAAACCATCCAAGGTCAAATCATTTTCTTGAAGCTCTTCTGCATAGCCTTTTTTAACAAAGTAGGCTGCGTTCTCAATCTGGTCTCCACGACTTGCTTCACGACCAAGTGGTACAATAACATGTAATTTTGCCATCGCCAAAAGCTCAAAAATCGTATTGGCACCGCCTCGTGTCACAACAATATCAGCCAATTCCATTAAGGGTTGATAGAGATTTGTCACATAGTCAACACGAAAAAGATTTTGGCTCAACTCGTTCAGGCTAGAATCTCCAGTTAAATTGATAATATTGTAGCGCTCTGTCAGTTCTTTCTTATGGTCTGTCACCAATTGGTTAAAGACACGAGCACCTGCAGAACCGCCAACAAACAATACAGTTGGCAATTGGGGATTAAAGTGGGTTTGAATATCCACCAATTCATCTGGTTCTGGAGTTTTTTGATCTGAAACCTTGGTCACTGCTCCCACATGCTCAACCTTAGACAAACTTGAAGCTTGTTCAAAGGTTGAATACATCTTAGTCGCAAATTTATAGGCGATTTTATTGGCCAAGCCCATAGATAGGTCCGATTCGTGAATAAAGACTGGCACTCCTGACACACGCGCTGCGATAACTGGCGGCACTGAGACAAAACCTCCCTTTGAAAAAAGGGCCTGTGGACGAAGTCGCAACATGATAAAGAGCGATTGGACAATTCCCCAGCCAACTTTAAAGACGTCCAGCATATTTTGCCAAGAGAAATAGCGACGCAATTTTCCAGTCGCAATGGAATGGAAGGTGACATCTAGACCTGACTTGAGGATTTCTTGGTGTTCGATACCACGCTTATCCCCGATATAGTGGACTTCCCAGCCATCTTCGATGAACTTGGGCATCAACAAAAGGTTGAGGGTCACGTGTCCAACCGTCCCACCACCTGTAAAGACAATTTTTTTCATATTATTCCTTTAACTCCGCTACTGTGTCTATAAAGAGGTCGCCACGTACTTCAAAGTTAGCATACATATCCCAGCTAGCATTGGCAGGACTGAGAAGAACTACATCTCCTTGAGTCGCAAGCTCATAGGCCTTGCGAGTAGCATCTGCAATATCAGTCGCATCTACATAAGTCACACCAGCCTTATCTGCTGCCCGTTTGACACGTTCTGCAGACTGACCGAGGATGACCATCTTCTTAAGTCCAGTAATATCTGGAACCAATTCGTCAAACTCATTGCCACGGTCCAAACCACCTGCAATCAAAATGACCTTGCTGTTGTCAAATCCTGACAAGGCTTTTTGAGTAGCCAAGATATTGGTTGACTTGCTATCATTATAGAACTTGACACCCTTGATTTCATCTACAAATTGGAGACGGTGTTTGACACCTCCAAAGGCTGAAAGAGTTTCTTTGATGGTTTGGTTATCCACACCACGAAGCTTGGCTACAGCAATCGTCGCAAGGGCATTTTCCACATTGTGGCTACCTGGAACTCCGATTTCATTCGCTGCCATGACAACTTCCCCACGGAAGTAGAGTTGACCATCTTCCAGATAAGCTCCATCAACCTTTTCCTGTGTTGAAAATGGTACAACAGTAGCTTGTGTTTTGCTAGCCAATTCTTTTGCCAAGCTCTTGGTTAAAGTTCAAGACAAGGAAATCAGCTGCTGTCATCTTGTTCTGGATATTCCACTTGGCTGCTACATATTCCTCAAAAGAACCATGATAATCGATATGAGTTGGCATGAGGTTGGTAATAACTGCAATCTCAGGATGGAATTCTTGAACACCCATCAGTTGGAAAGAAGAAAGTTCCATGACAAGCGTGTCCTTGTCTGACGCAGTTTGAGCCACTTGACTAGCTGGATAGCCGATATTCCCTGATAAGAGACCATGTTGGCCCAGCAGACTGTCAAAACTTCCCCAATCATGGTCGTTGTGGTTGTTTTTCCATTTGAACCTGTGATACCAATAATTGGCGCTTCTGAAATCAAATAAGCCAATTCCACCTCAGTCAAGACTGGAATTCCCTTGGCCAAAGCCTTTTCAATCATGGGATTACTGTATGGGATACCTGGATTTTTCACCATAAGGGCAAACTCTTCATCCAAGAGTTCCAAAGGATGACCGCCTGTGATAACCTTGATCCCTTCTTCCAACAAACTTTGGGCGCAGCTGGATTGTCCTCAAAAGGTTTTTCCCGTCATTTACTGTCACAATGGCACCTAGCTTGTCCAACAAACGAGCTGCAGATTCACCAGACTTGGCCAAACCTAAAACAAGGACTTTCTTATTTTTAAATTGATCTATTACTTTCATGTCTCGAACTCCATTTCTACTCTTACTATTTTACCATTTTTATGGAAATAATTCTAAACGAAAATGCTCAGATTCAGCATTCTAACAAGCAAAAAGAGAGCCAAAACTCTCTTTTTATCTTCTTTTACTTTTACTGACCGACATGAGGGTAATATCTCGCAAGCTAAAGTATGCCAGGAAGAGCATAGCGATTGCGATGAAGAATTCTGTCGGTAGCTGAAAAGATTTTGCAGGACAGACAACATCAGCAAAATCAAAAGTGCTACAAAAGCAAAGACGACAAGGACGATATTGACTGTCCCTTTAATGCTTTGTGGTGTCGCAAATACATAGAGTAGTAATAAAGAGGATTCCTATGATTAAATAAACCATCTTTTATCTCTTTTCTAGCTCTTATTCAGCTGATTTTTCTTCTTGTTAGCTTTCTCACGCTCTGCCTTGTTAAGGATTTGTTTACGCAAACGGATAGACTCAGAGCGTTACTTCCATGTACTCATCGTCGTTCAAGAACTCAAGAGACTCTTCAAGTGTCAAGATACGAGGAGTCTTGATAACAGCCGTTTGGTCCTTAGTAGCTGAACGAACGTTAGTCATTTGTTTAGCCTTAGTGATGTTAACTGTCAAGTCATTTTCACGAGAGTTTTCACCGATGATCATTCCTTCATAAACCTCAGTACCTGGGTTGACAAAGATTGTACCACGTTCTTCGATAGACATGATTGAGTAAGTTGTAGCCTTACCAGCATCGATAGAAACAAGGGCACCACGGTGACGACCACCAATTTCACCTGGAATCAATGGCAAGTATTGGTCGAAGGTATGGTTCATGATACCGTAACCACGAGTCATTGACAAGAACTCAGTTGAGTATCCAATCAAACCACGCGCAGGAACAAGGAAGACCAAACGAGTTTGACCATTACCAGTTGAAATCATATCCAACATTTCACCCTTACGTTCAGAAAGGCTTTGGATAACAGATCCTTGGTATTCTTCTGGAGTGTCGATTTGAACACGTTCGAAATGGTTCACATTTAACACCGTCGATTTCTTTTTACGATAACCTCTGGACGAGATACTTGAAGTTCATATCCTCACGACGCATTGTTTCGATAAGGATTGACAAGTGCAATTCTCCACGTCCTGAAACAGTCCATTTATCTGGTGAATCAGTTGGGTCAACACGAAGGGAAACGTCTGTTTGCAATTCTGCCTGCAGGCGTTCTTCTACCTTACGAGAAGTTACCCATTTACCTTCTTTACCAGCAAATGGTGAGTTGTTAACCAAGAAAGTCATTTGAAGAGTTGGCTCATCGATGTGTAGGATTGGAAGAGCTTTCAACTGCATCTGTCGGAGTAATGGTTTCACCGACAAAGATATTCTTCCATACCTGAAAACGGCAATCAAGTCACCTGCTTTTGGCTCTTGGATTTCCACGACGTTCCAAAACCAAAGAAACCGAAAGAGTTTTGTAACACGGAAGTTTTAGTTGTGCCGTCAAGTTTAGAAAGGGTAACTTGGTACCAACCTTTAACAGTACCACGAAGACACGACCGATACCGATACGTCCAACGAAAGTCGTTGTAGTCCAAAAGTGATACTTGGAACTGCAAAGGCTCATCTGAGTTATCTACTGGAGCTGGGATATGGTCGATAATGGTGTCAAAGATTGGTGCCATAGTCGCTTCTTGGTCAGCTGGATCATCTGACAATGAAGAAGTTCCGTTGATCGCTGAAGCATACACCACTGGGAAGTCAAGCTGGTCGTCATCTGCACCAAGCTCGATGAAAAGTTCCAAGACTTCGTCCACTACTTCTGCTGGACGAGCTGATGGTTTGTCGATTTTGTTAACAACCACGATTGGGACAAGGTCTTGTTCCAAAGCTTTTTTCAATACGAAACGAGTTTGTGGCATTGTTCCTTCGTAGGCATCTACGACCAAGACAACACCGTCAACCATTTTCATGATACGCTCAACTTCTCCACCGAAGTCCGCGTGTCCTGGTGTGTCCATGATATTGATACGAGTTCCGTTGTAGGCAACGGCTGTATTTTTAGCAAGGATGGTAATTCCACGCTCTTTTTCGATATCGTTTGAGTCCATAGCACGCTCTGCCAATTCAGTACGTGCATCAAGCGTTTCTGATTGTTTCAATAATTCGTCAACGAGGGTTGTTTTACCGTGGTCAACGTGGGCGATAATCGCAATGTTACGGATATCTTCTCTAAGTTTTGTCATGATTTCCTCTATAATATTCAAAATTTATTTTCTAACTGAACGATTATACCATATTTTCAAGTAAATAACATAACTCAAGCAAGTGTAAATGTTTTCACTGCGCTTTTCTTTTCACGTCAATCCTTTTCAAAGCAAACAACTTATGATAAGATAGGCACAGTATGCGTTTAGATAATTTATTAGCCCAAGAAAAAATCAGCCGAAAGGTCATGAAACAAGCACTTCTCAAAGGGGAAATTCTAGTCGATGGTTGCCCAGCCTGTTCCTTAGCCCAAAATATCGATACAGGACTACAGGAACTTCTTTTTCAGGGCCAAATCATTCAAGGCTATGAGCACACCTATCTGATGCTTCATAAACCTGCTGGTGTCGTGACAGCCAACAAAGACAAAGTGAACTCCAAACCGTCATGGATCTCCTTTCACCTGACATCCAGTCTGACAAGCTCTATGCCGTCGGCCGACTGGGACCGAGACATGACAGACTCCTCCTCTTGACCGATAACGGTCCCTTTGGGATTTCAGCTCCTCCATCCCCAATATCATGTCGATAAGACTTATCAAGTTGAGGTTAATGGACTTCTAACACCTGACCATATCCAAGCCTTTCAAAAGGGAATTGTCTTTTTAGATGGCACTGTCTGTAAAGCTGCAAGACTAGAGATTCTATCTGCAAGTCCTTCCCACAGCCAAGCTCTCTATCACCACTTTCAGAAGGAAAAATTTCATCAGGTTATGTTCCTCTCAGTTGGTGTCAAGGTTGTCTCTCTCAAACGAGTTCAGTTCGGTGACTTTACATTAGACCCAGAACTAGCAGAAGGGCAATTCCGTCCCTTGAATCCAGAGGAATTGGAAATCATTAAAAACTATTTAGAAAAAAGTGGATAAAAGAAAAAAGCTTTATTTTTGTACTGACCCCCAAAAGTTGGACAAATAATTATTGAAAGGATTTAGTTCTGTATTGCACAGGGCTAAGTCCTTTTAGTTTGACTTTAATTCGTTTGTTGTTGTAGTAATCAATGTAGTCCACAATAGCTTGTTCAAGGTCTTCTAAAGACCTAAAGTGCTTCTCATAACCATAAAACATTTCAGATTTCAAAATGCCAAAGAAGGACTCCATCATGCCATTGTCTGGGCTGTTGCCCTTGCGTGACATGGATGCTTGAATTCCCTTACTCTCTAGGAACCGATGATAAAAATCGTGTTGGTATTGCCAGCCTTGATCGCTATGGAGAATCGTATGCTCGTAGTGTTTCTCTGTAAAGGCCTGGTTTAACATAGCTTTCACTTGTTCTAAGTTTGGTGAAGTTGAAAGATTATAGGCGATAATTTCGCTATTAAATCCATCTAAAACTGGCGATAAATAGAGTTTCTGTGTGCTATTTAGAATGGCAAACTCTGTCACATCCGTATAGCACTTTTCCATTGGCCTTGATGCTTCAAACTGACGTTGAATGAGATTCTCTGCTTTCTTACCAATCTCTCCTTGGTAGGAAGAATACTTTCGTTTCCGGCGAATTCGAGCTGTTAAACCAAGGACTTTCATCAGACGTTGGACCTTCTTATGGTTTACTATATGACCACGATTCCTCAATTCAAGAGTAACTCTACGATAGCCATAATTTCCTTTATGGTCATTATAAATGGCCTGAATTTCGGTTTTAAGCTCTTTATCTTTATCAAGCCCATCCAGTTGTTTCAACTGATAATAGTAAGTTGAGCGAGCTAAACGTGCTGTTTCAAGAAGTAAATCTAGTCGAAATCCTCCTGAAGCCATTTCTCTAATTGTCTCTGCCTTTCTCGCTCTAAGGCTTCGTCCCTGTCTTCCAGCTCTTTTAACTTTTTTAGGTAGGCCACCTCAGTCCGTAAGCGTTCATTCTCCTCTTGGAGTCGCTCTAGTTCTGTCATTTCTTCCCAGGTTTTCTTCCGTTTACGTCCCATTTTAGTTGGTCTCCTCTTGTTTTCTCAACAATAGTATACCCGTTTTTCTTATATTGTGCTAGCCAATTTGGAAGCATACCACGATTTGGGAGAGCATATTTGAGAGAAACTCTATCTTGAGACCAGTTTTCATGTAAGACTTTATTAATCATTTCTTGTTTTAAATGAGGAGAATAGTAACGATTTTTCCCTTTTTTGACGAACTCTATTCCGTAACGATCAATCAATTCTAATCATGTACCTAAGATTAGAATTGTTTATCTCAAATTTATTTGAAAGCTTTTCTAAGCTTTATATCCTTGTTTTCTAAGTTCATAGATCTGAACTTTATCTTCATAACTCAATTTTCATATCAAAAACACCCCAAAAGTTAGATTTTTCTGTCTCAACTTTTGGGGTGCAGTTCCATTTTTAAAGCTAATCTTCTTTAACTCATGTGTGTAAGATAATTCCAACAATCCAGTTAAGAGCAGAAAGAACAATACCTACTACAGCCACAATTCTTCTGTTTTATAATCAAGTCCAGATTCTTTTGAAGTTCAAGTTAGCATACAAAATACCAAAGCGATACCTAAAAGAATACCTCCCAAAGCAAATACACACTAAACTCATAGAGTAGACAATACCCACCAAAAGTGGATCTTTTCTTCTTTTCTAAAAACTCCTTAAACTCAAAACATAAAATGAATAATACCATAAAATCGGCTTTATCAATCAGTGAAAAATGTTAACATCTATGTTATCCGGTTCTTGAACCGAGAAGATGGATAAACAAAAAGTTTTTAAAAATAAAGCTGTTGGGAACCTGATTAGTATCATTAAGAGGAGTCCGCAACCCAGTTAATTACAGAAACTACAATCCTACGATATTAAGAAGAATTGTTCTGTTTTATAGTCTAATCTAGATTCTTTTGATGTGAATTAGCTAAGATTAGACCAATGATCCCCACGACGACCCACGATTGGAGATAGCAAACTGTCAGACGAAACGATAGAGGTGGATACCTGAAAACATAGGGAAGATTTCTTCTTTTCTTCATATTATGAAACTCCCAAAATTATTACCACCAAATTATAATCGCAAAGAAATAGGTCTTCTATTCTATATAATACCATATAAGTTTTTATCATATTAATTACAGCAATCCTCTCAAAAGAAACGTCCACTCTTGTCTACCCAAAAGCGGAACTTAGTTTTGAGAATCTAGTCGCCTCCTGAAGCGTTAATTAAGTCTTCACTCTTTCCATTCCAAGAATCCATCCATACAGAGAGGATATAAATCTCAGAGAAACCTTGCTTTTGTCGATAAAGCGTCGCATTTGGTCAGCACCGTTTTCACGCTGGTTTATCCTAAACGCAACGCATCGCAAGACTACAGTCTTCAACTGACTTGAAGGAATATTGCGCACGTATATGTTTTCTGTAGAATCTCAGCTGGGCCGCGCAAATCAATCAATCGACCTGCACGAATCAAAGGCGTCACTCTCATTGTCCACGATTTTAGCACGCACGACGAACACGGAGATAGTTAAAGCCCATCCACGCCAACATTGCTAGTATTAGAGCCCACGAAAATCCAAGTAAACATTAGTTCTTCTTCTCCATTTTTCTCAATATAATCCAATTCCCACTTTGGTGCCTCTGTCGAAGAGACTTTCGGGTTTCTGCCTCTAGATAGTCTAACGGTCCAACAACCCTGCATCGTACACGAGAGCTCCAACTTCATCAGTTCAATATCATATAAGTTGTTTTCCCATGTAAACAATAATACTAAATCGTTTGAGGAATTGGTCATGACATCATAGAATGTTTCTATAAGACTCCATTCTAGCAAAATTTCAAAGTTTTTTCAAGAAGAGACTCACAATGTCTTGATTTTCCTATCTTTGGCGATTCTGACGCAAGTGTGGTACAATAAAAACATGAGAATTCAACAATTACATTATATTATCAAAATCGTCGAAACTGGCTCCATGAATGAGGCACCTAAGCAACTCTTTATCACTCAACCGAGTCTTCCAATGCTGTGAGAGATTTGGAAAATGAAATGGGTATTGAAATTTTTATCCGCAACTCTCAAGGGTATTACCTTACCCGTGATGGGATGGAGTTCTCTCCTATGCCCGTCAGGTTGTCGAGCAGACCCAGCTCCTGGAGGAACGTTATAAAAATCCTGTCGCCCACCGCGAACTTTTCAGCGTTTCGTCTCAACACTATGCCTTTGTAGTCAATGCCTTTGTCTCTCTGCTCAAGAAAAGTGATATGGAGAAATACGAGCTCTTCCTTCGTGAAACTCGGACTTGGGAGATTATCGACGACGTCAAGAACTTCCGTAGTGAGGTCGGTGTCCTATTTTTGAACAGCTACAACCGTGATGTTTTAACCAAGATGCTGGATGACAACCACCTGCTGGCTCACCATCTCTTCACAGCCCAACCGCATATCTTTGTCAGCAAGACCAATCCTCTGGCAAAGAAAGACAAGGTCAAACTGTCTGATTTGGAAAACTTCCCCTATCTCAGCTATGACCAAGGAACTCACAACTCCTTCTACTTCTCTGAAGAGATTCTCTCGCAGGAATACCACAAAAAATCTATCGTAGTCAGCGACCGTGCTACCCTCTTTAATCTCTTGATTGGTTTAGATGGTTATACCATTGCGACAGGGATTTTGAACAGCAACCTCAACGGAGACAATATCGTTTCTATCCCACTGGATATTGATGACCCTATCGAGCTGGTCTATATCCAGCATGAGAAAACCAGCCTATCTAAGATGGGCGAACGCTTTATCGACTATCTACTAGAAGAAGTTCAGTTTGATAGTTGAGAAATCATCAAAATTTTATTATAATTTTATTATAATAAGTAAAAACAAAAGGAGATAAAAATGAAAAAGGTTATACTTGCTAGTGCAGTTGCCCTATCTATTTTAGGATTCACTCAAGCAACTGTCCAGGCTCAAGAAAATAAAGCAGAGGTAGTAAGAGAAAATGTAACAATTCCTCATTCAAGTACTTCAAAAATCGAAAATCAAGAAAAATCGAAAGAGAATGTTGAAAAAACAGACAATTCTTCTAGAAATTGATGATAAAGAAGAAAAAATAGAGAAAAAAACTCCTGCTACAGAAGAGAAAAAGCGGAAGTAAAAAAAGAAGAAAAAAAAAGTTGAAAAAGACTCAAAGAAGGTTGGCAAGAAGAAAAATAATAACTGGCGCTTTTACGAACACAATAAACCTGTTACCAATTGGAAAAAAATCCAAGGAAAGTGGTACTACTTCAACAAAGATGGACATCGACTAAGCAATACAACCTTTGATGGTTATGTATTCAATAAAGATGGAGTGATGGCTGAGAACGGTTGGAACTTCATCGATGGGAAGTGGTACTTCGCTAATTCTTCTGGAAAAATTTCTCAAAACAAATGGGAAAAAATTGCTGGTTCTTGGTATTACTTCGACAAAGATGGAATCATGCTTAGTAATACAACTTTTGACAACTATTTACTGACCAAAAGTGGAGCTATGGCCACAAATGGCTGGGCAAAAATCGACCAAAATTGGTACTATGTCACATCCTCTGGAAAAATCTCTCAGAATAAATGGGAAAAAATTAATGGTATCTTGGTACTACTTTTGATAAAAATGGAATCATGTTGAGCTCAACTACATTTAAGGGACTACTTATTTAATAATAGTGGTGCTATGGCTGAAAAATAGCTGGGTAAAAAAATTAAAGATACTGGTTCTATGAACGCATCTGAAAAATTTGTCCAAAAACAAATGGGAAAAAAATCAGGGTTCTGGTATTCTTTTTCTCAAGATGGAGCTAGTTAGCTAAAAGATAATGGAAGCTATTATGCTAAAAACCATAGATATGGATATGAGATGCATATTCATCAAAAATCATAATAGCTGGTTATATTTTGAAGCTAGAGAATGTATGCATCAGGGGATATGGTTGAGCTAAGTACTATAATTCTGGTGGTATATATGCTAAAAAGAGGGATTTACGACGACACTATAAGTCACTAATACTTAGATGATAATGACATATCCGGAACTACAAAATTGACGTAAAGATCATCTTTACAAAATGATGGTCAGATGGGATTTAGTGAGGTCTCATAGAAGTTGGTTTTGTAAAAGGCCAATACAGTAAAAACCATCTTTTTAGACCCTGGACATGGGGGAAGAGACTCAGGTGCATACTATTACAATGTCGCTGAAAAAGACCTCAACCTGCAGGTATATCGTAAATTACGCAAAAAGTTAGAAGAACTTGGTTACAAAGTCCTTACTTCACGTGATAGTGATATTGATGTAGACTTTTGTTACAGAACGTTCTCGTATGGTTAACAAGACTAACTCTGACATCTTTATTAGTATTCACTTCAATGCGACTGGTAGCGCCTACTCTAGAGCTAGTGGAATTCAAACCTATTCCTATAGTGATGAACCTGATTATCCAAGTAAAATCAATCCATACTGGCATAACCATCCTGACCGTATGAGTGAGAGCAAGCGTCTTGCAGCTGCTATCCACTCTTCATTGTTAGCTGAAACTGGTGCTAAAGATGCTGGTTTATTGGAAAGTAGCTTTGCCGTTCTTCGAGAAACTGCTAAACCAGCCGTCCTCCTAGAGCTTGGCTATATAGATAATTTCGCTGAAAATCAACAAATTCGAGATAGCCACTATCAAGATAAACTTGTGGCAGGTATCGTAAAAGGAATTCAAAAATATTACGCTGGTAAGTAAAAAAGGGTCTCGAGAAACCTCGAGGCCTTTTCTATTTGTCTTCTTTAGTATCTTTATCAGGAAAGAGGTATCCAATACCAATGCAAGCTAGTACGCCCGCTCCAATTACCAAACCACTTGAAATTGGCAAAAGGTCCAAAATTGCATTTGCGATGATAAAGGCAATAATTAAACACATCAGACTAGCCTTGTAGTCTTTTTTCAAAAGATTCTCCATAGTGAAAAATAGGAACAAGCCGACTGGAATCAATGACCAGAGGTTGACATTCAAACTTGGCCATCCAACAGAACCAAAATATAATACTGTCGCTGCTGCTACTAAAAATACAATACCTAATAATTTTTTCATTTGTTTATCTCCAATTTCTTTTTTAGGAACTTGAGTTATCTGATATTGATGCCTCCCGTCCCTTACAAAAATCATTATAGCAGAGGTTAGTGCCAAGAACAAGCTCTGTTGTCTATCTGGTCTCTATATCAGTCTAAGTGGTTGAAGTGTTAAGATAAAAGAAAAGAAGCCCTAATGAGCTTCTTCATTCTAGCGATTGCAACAGTATTTCTGAACTAAAACAATCGAAAGTTAGATTCTAAACTAGTTTTTTCTAGTTATTATTTTTCTTTTCCTTAGATTCTAGAGAAGTTTTGATGGCTTCGCGTTCAGCCTGTAGTTGAGCTAAATGTTTCTCTTCTTCCTCAAGTTTACTAGTATCTGGTTTTACACGATAATAAACATCTTCTGGTCTCGACAACATCGCTTCATACTGCTGTCCTGCAAACAGTCTCTCCTCGTCATGATTGCTTTTATCTGTCAGTTTTCCATCATCACCAGGTTGCATGACAACTCCACTTGGTACGGCAACTACCACAAATCCTCCTGCGACAGAACCTTTTACCCATGCGCTAAGAGATACTGTCTCAGAGTTACGACGATCTTGACCCTTTGAACTTTTTAGTTCAGCAGTATATTCAAATTTTTGACCATTGCTATAACCAATTGCATACATTTCACCAGACTCATTAATGACATATTCATTACCCGACGGTGTACGCCATGTGCCTTTCAAACTAGATAAATCATTATTTCTTAGTGCTTCAATATCCAGTTTCGGAACTGCAGTTTCTTCTTTTAGCTTGCTAACTACCTTCTCTGACTCAGAGACCTTGCTATCTAAACTAGTTAGCTGTTCCTTGAGTTGCTGAATCTCCTCTTCTTTCTTCTTCTCATTCTCAGACGCTTTCGAAGTATCTATCACTTCTTTACTTGTGTTCTCTTTTTTAGCAACTGAAGAAATGGCTTCATTTGACTCTTTCTTTGCGTTAGGTGAGAATAAGAAGAGGCTTGCTAGGATTGCAACTACCAAGAGACTAATGGCAATGCCAATATAGACTTTTATTTTAAAAAACTTACCTCTAATCTTAGATGGAGAAGAGCCTTTCACTCCCTTCGAGACAGTTGATTTCGGACCATTTTTCTCGTCAAAATTTTTCTTAGTCATAGTATTCCTCCCATTTTTCACTATATTTCACCTATATCTTAAACAAATTCGCAAGATTTGTCAGTATCCATGAATGGATGGATTTTTCAAAAAGAAAACCAATCAACTAACCCTTAAATATTGGCATCAATAGAATCATCCATTAAATTCTATATCGAGTTTATTAACATAAATTATACCATAATTCTTAAGAATTTTATATTTTTTTATAGTCTAACTATGATAATTAAGGGTAGCTATTCTTTCGTATTATTCACTTATATTTATAAAAAAATTATAATAGGCGTATTTACTTATCATATTGCATATAGACTATACTTAAAAATAAATAACCCCAAAGTGATTAAATCAAGAAATTATCTCACGCTTGTTAGGATTCAATTTGAGAAAAATTAGACTGTACTTCATCAAATAAATCTTGAGTTTTTACTACAATTGTAAAAAGCACAATTTTTTTAATATATAGTTCGATACCGTATTTTGTGAAATCAGTAGAATACAAAAAAATCTTCCTATTTTTAATAAGAAGATTTTTTTGTTTAATTACAGTCCATGCTTATAATTAAATGCATGAGCTTCAATTTCTTCAATAGTATCTGGAAAACGTTGTACTAATTTAGCATTTAATAATTTTTTTTCAAACTTGCTTGTGGAGTTAATTCTCCCATTTCTAATGCATGTCTTATGTACTCCCTAACTTTCCAGTATTGTTTAGCGTCTTCTATTAATACTTTTTTTAAATTTTTAGGTCGTGCAAATATCAATCTAACTACAAAAAAACAATCGCTGAAAAAAACTTAATACTGAACCAATATCTGATAAACCAATTGGAACACTTAATAACAAAATAATAAAAAGCTGTAAATAATGGATGACTTTTAATAAAGTTTACTAATTTTTCCATATTAAATTCTTTCGTTAAGTGTTGAATATCCTTTTGTAGTACTGAAATATTTATTACACTTTGCTTTTTTTCAGGGAAAGGGTAATTTTTTTCTTTTAAATGACCATCAACTTCTAAATGGCACAAATCTTCACGTACAATAGGGTCAAAAAAATCTAGCTTGATAAGTTTTAAACTTTGTTGCTGCTCTCTCTTCAGCCGCTGACAATGTTTTCTGGATACCAATTTTTGTTGCTGCATGTCCAAGTGTTAAACCAGAACTAACTTTTAATGAATCTGTAAATAATCCCATCTTTTATTTTCCTTGTCTTTTCTTTAATAATATTCCAAATCCTGACAGAATTGCTAAAACAAGCAAAGTTGTATTACTTTCTTTTTGTTCCTGTATTTGGTAAAGTTTTTGCTTTTTTTCTACTCGTGAGTAACTCATTTTTTCGTTTTCTACTGCTTTAACAGCTGGGGCTGAGTATGTTTCACGTTTTTCCTTCACAACAACGTTTCCTTGAGCATCCAAAGTCACTCTTTACCAGTAGCAAGAGCTTTTTGCAATTCGTCAATATTGACTTCAGGAAGTGCTTCAGCAGTTGGAGCAACTTTAGGGACAGCGATGACTGTTCCATCAGGCAATTTGGCAACAACGTTTTCTTGAGCTTTCTTCTCAAGGTCAACGAGTGCTTCATATTCTGTTTGCAAGTCTACCAACTTAGCGTGTTCTGTACGGTATGCAGACAACAAGTTTTCAAGAGTAGACTGTGCCTTAGTGAGTTCAGCTTTTGCTGTTTCAAGTTTAGCTTCAGCTTTTGCTTTCATATCTTGAGCAGTTGCTAGTTTAGTAGGTGCGTCTAAATATGCTTGCAATTTCGCAGCCAATTCTTTAGCTTCTTTTACGAGTGCATCTTTTTCAGCAATCAATTTCTTGCTTTCTGCTGTCAAACTGTTGACTTTAGCTTCTTGAGCCTCAAGGCTGGCTTTAGCGTCTGTAAGAACTTGTGACGCAGTTGTTTGCACCAATTTTGCTTCTTTAAGAGCTTTTTGAGCTTCTTCAAGAGCAGCTTTTTTGTCAACTAGACTTGCTGAGAAGTTAGAGACTGCTTCACTTGCTTTAGCTTCACGAGTTTTAGCATTTGCAAGAGCAATTTCTGCCAAACGTAGGTTGTTTTCAGCAACTTGGGCTTGCAGTGGCGTAGCCATTGCTCTAGCAAGGACTTTTTCAGCTTCAATTTTCAAGCTAAGTGCGCTCTCGTAATCAGTTGAAGCTTTTATCAAAGCCTTCTTAGCGTTTTCTAATGCAGTTTTAGCTTGAGCTAACTCAGCTTTTAATTTATGAATATCAGTTTTAGATGTTAATGATTTAAGATAATCCAAATACTGACGATTTGTCACCATGTAATTATCAGAATCACTTGTGTCAACACCAATACCAAATGATGATAAAGTATGCATCATTAGAGCATTTTCATCTGTAACAGTGAATGCAATTGCTGTATAAGGATATTGTGTTGTATTATGACGTGCGTGACCCCATCCAGCATGTGCATCATTCGTTGTTGAGTTCACTATTTCACGAATAACAGCTGATTTTAACTCAGCCATTGTACGATGGTAACGATCTTTTCGTTTTTCAGAATTCGTCAGATTTGATGATGACATTTCATCTAGACTGGTTCCAGTACCAAAGATATTCTCGCTAGAAATATTGTATTTGTTGAGGATATTGTCATCGTGTCCATCAATGTAACCTTTAGCCATATATGCTTTTGCAACATTATAAGCATTCACAATAACTCCTTTAGACAATTGGCTTGGAGTAAACTTACTATTGTCATAAGCTGCTTTTTGTTCACGCAAGTCATTTAAAGTGCGGATAGCTAGCTCATTGATATCTTTTAAATCTTCAAATGACATATTACGGACATCAACCCATTTTTGGGTGTCTGCAACCGTATAAGGTTTAATTTTCATGTCTTTAATGTTAATTCGACTGTTTCCAAAATAATTTTGAGATTCAATCATTAAATCATTTGTACGTTTAACATTGGCTTCAAATACAGCTTTATCATGACTTGATGGAACATATGTTTTTGGAATGAAAGTTAAATCAATACCTGTATTTTCTTCAGGAAATAAATTCAACGAGAAAATAGCGGTTTTGTTTTCACCAACTAAAGCGTTAGATGATTGTTCTGCTTTTCTCATAGCCTCAGTTGCTTGTTTTAAAACAATATCTGTTTTTACTACCTTATCTTGTGCGTTTGTTAGGACGGCTTTCTTCCTTTCAATAGCGTCTGATTTTACTTTAACTTCATTTTGAGCGTCTTTAACTTTTGTATTACGGTTCGCATCTGCTTTAGATGCGTTTTCTTTTGCTGTTTTAGCATCTGCGACTGATTTAGTTGCTTCTTTGACATCAGTTTGAGCTTGAGTCAAGTCTTTTTGAGCAGAAGCAAGTCCAGTTCCGTCAAGGGCAGATTTTGCGCTTGCGATGGCTTGTTCAGCTGTTTGGACATCTTTAGTCGCTTGGTCAAGGTTTGCTTGAACAGTTGCTACTTCTGATTGTTCTTTTGCAAGATCATTACTTTCAGCTTTGATTTTTTCATTTGTAGCTTCAGTTGCTTTTTGGTTTGCTGTTTGGGCTTCAAGGTTCTTAGCTTGAGCGTCTTTGACTTCAGCAACTTTTTCAGGTGTTGCTTGAGCAGTAGTTGCTTCCGCATCCTTGACAGCTTGAGTAGCTGTAGTTACTTCTTTTTCAGTTGAAGCAACAGTAGCTTCTTTTGCTTTTACATCAGCTTTAGCTGTATCAATCTTAGCTTCAGCATCTTTCACAACAGCTTTTTGTGCGTCAAGCGCAGGTTTTATTGTAGAAGGCGCAGGAACTTCACTCTTTTCAAGTGGTTTCACTTGAGGTTTAGCAACAAGAGCAGGTTCATTGACAGCAGTGTCAGCAGGTACTGGAGTTTCTTGAGCTTCTTGCGCAAATGCAGTTCCACCAACAGATGCAAGTGCAATAGCTGTTGAAGTTGTGAGTATTTGCAATTTTTTCATCATTTTCTCCTTTAATAACTAATAAAGTGAGCTTATTTTTATAGTTTTACTACACTATTTTTATCATTATAAAGTGTAATAATCAACACTTTTTTTATTTTACAAGTGTAATTTATACTACTTATTATTTATAATTTTTTTATCTTTAAAAATAATAAATAAAGGTAAAAAAACTATGAATCAAAACAACTTACAAACTTTTTATCGCAAAAAGAATTAGATATTTACGACTATCAAAAGGAATTAGCCAAGAAAAAAACTTTCAGAATTGGCTGGATTAGGCTCTAAACATATCCATAACATAGAAAATGAAAAAAATATAATTTTCAAATACAAACGTTAAATAAAAATCATTTCGGCTCTTGAAGTAGATGAAAAAACATTTTTTTAATTTCGAGTTTCCAGAACAAAGTAAAGAAATTGAAAATATTATTAATCAACTGGAACAAATACCAGAACCACAAAAAAACAGAGGTGATTGATGCAATAACAATCCTATTAAATAATATAAACAACCGCTAAAAAAATTTTTTTAGCGGCTGTTTTTACATATCTAATTTTTTTCAGTCTTCAGTCAGTTTTTATCTATAGCTTTTATCTTAATCTTGATCTTTTTTTCTTCAATCCAAGAAGTACTCCTACTATAAAACAATATTCCAGCAATGAATGGTGTAAGAACTGCTCTAACTGTTCCGGTTTTTTTGGCAACCTATCAGAATGGTTAGTATCCGACTTACTATCAATGTTAGTATGTTTATTAGCTATGTTCGCTTGTTTATTAAGATAGACTTCCTTCTTATTTTCAAAGTTTTTTTATCAAGAACTGTAGTTGTAACATCCTTCGTTGAATCAGATTTTTTTGTGAATGATTTGCTCTTTGTAAGTCCTCTTTTCTGTGACTTCCATCTATTTTGCTATGATTTACTTGTACAGGAACTGTAGCTGTGA
>BNJS01002436.1_pt1 | contig 29256 bp, 31 predicted proteins | sample 8540461 | NCBI WGS metagenome assembly BNJS01 (sample SAMD00202454, study PRJDB9452) | human saliva metagenome | isolation source: human saliva | place: Japan | reverse complement strand
GCAAGGTATTAGAAGCGACTAAAGGTAAAAAGATAAAAGTGGATAATAAGGCTGTGTCAAAGTAGGAGTAATCTATTTTGATACAGCCTTTTGCATTGTGTATAAAAAGAACAAAGGCTAAGATAGACAGAGTCGTATATCATATCTAAGACAGCATCACCTACTTAAACCTTACTTGCAGATTTAGCTTAAAGCAAAGTTCATTAGCTTCGTTCTTATAAAGCTTACCAAATTCGTATCTACTTGATGAAGGTGTTTCTAACTTAGTATTGCAATAAAGATAATCCTCAAAGAGGTTACGATCGTAGAAGTGGTAACAGAGCACATCGCCATCATCTTTCACAACGAGATAACCTCCATTAGCTTGATAGGTTCCATTCCATGGCGTATGAGGAACCATTCCAAGAGCAGCTGCCACTAAAAAGTTTTTCACTTTATGGGTGTAGAACTGTTGATTGTACGTAGTGTCATAGTTTAATGGATTTATAGTAGCAACCTGTTCCGTCACCTCTTTTAAGTTCTTTGTGTTAGCTTGATTACTTACCACAAGAATATTAGCCATGATGTGAGGCAGACAGCTATCAATAAGAACAAAGTTGTTATAGCAGATAGCATCATCCATCGTCTTAAAGCATAGCGTACCTCCCAACTCATTTATCTTTTTGACCCGATCTCTGATTTTGCTTGACGTATCAATTGCATTAATCGCATCTATCTCTGCTTCTGTAAAGGTATGTCCTACTATGGAAAAGGTGAGATTCGTAGAAATATCTTTCCCAAATGATTTAAAGTATTCATTTAGTTCCTTATAATCATAGATAATCTTTTCTTCCACATTGCTTTTAAGTATCCCAATTCCTTTTATCGTCTTCATATTGCTCACTTAACAAATTACAGAACTTCTAATATAAAAATACTCTGCAAAATAAACACTTACTTCCAAAAGTCATTTGATACTTTTTCATAGTTTCTTTGACTCAACTCATCAGGTAAAGCATCAAGAGAAGGAAACTCTAGCAAAATCTCTTCTGACATGTATTAAGCAACTTACTTGCTAATAAAGCAGAGTAAGTTCCAGTTAGAGCTTTCTCATACCATTTTACCAGTTCCTTTTCTGTAACTATATTTTGTATTTTACTTTTCCATCCTATTTGATTAAGGAGAGATATTATGATACGTTCTTCTGCTTCTCTACATACTATTACTATCCTATCACTGGAAACACCAGAAACTATATCTTCTGCTAAATCTTCGTTCAAAGAAAGGTGCTTTTATCTGAATAGCTGGTCCCCAGTTAGAATACATATCCAGTCCTCTGTCAGCAGCATTGGTTACACCAACCCTATAAAACTTGGCATCTTGCATATAACTAGCGTTATTTGCATCTAAACACATTATTTTAGTAGAAAAATCCTCAAATTCCTTTAGTAAAGGCAAGGCTGTATCTGCCACGGAAATCTCTACTTTAAGCTTCATTGCATCTACTAACGTAGAAAAAAGAGAATAAACGATTATCTCATATACTTTATCTATACTTCTCCTTAAGTCAGGCTCAGCCCAAAATAAATTTATAAATTCTTCTACCTTAAAGGAATCTATTGTGGCAACCATACAATATTCTAGAGCACTAGATAATTGACGATGTTTCTTTTTAAAATTCTCATAGATATATGCCTCTACAGCCCCATCATATTTTACGTTTTCACAACCTAATGTTACTAATATCTCTGTGGAATAGCATTATCATCAAACAAGTTATCCTGGAACCTTGCACTACTTGTACAACGCCTTCCCAGCAATGACAGAGACATAGTGTCTCTCCACTTCTTACTTCTTGTTCTGTAATCTTCTAACTTTGACAAGTCAATATCGTTATCAACTCGATGATGATATAGGATCTCTGCTATTTGTATAGGTTTATACCAGTGTACTCTGGATTTCTTTATCAGTGTGTCTAAGGCAGACTTTGCTTCTTCTCTTGTTTTCATTGTCATATTGATTTAGTGCTTTTATCATTTGTTTAGCAACAGCTTTAATAACAGGTACTGCTACAGAATTTCCGCATTGTTTTTTTCTCAGAATAAGGCAACACAATCCTATAAGTATCAGGAAAAACCTTGCAGTCTTAACATCTCTCTTTCCGTAGGTCTACGCTCATCATTAATCAAAATATAGTTGGCAGAAGCTCCAGCCCTCAGGCATGAAGAGTATGAGTGTGGCGTTATACTGCCAGCCATGTTTTCGTGAGAAATATAGGGTTTTCGATAATTCTTATCTTTTTAATCTCTTTTAATCTTGATTCTCTGATTTTAGGTTTGACATAATACTTTTGAAAGCAACATCTTGTTCCAAGATATCAGACAGAGTCATGTGATTTATCTCTTTCTTTGGAAAGCTAAATGAGACTTTGTCTAAAAACCCCACAATAATAATTCTTTCTCGTTTTTGTATGCAGCCGTAATCTAAGGTATTTAACACTCTTTAGCATATACGGTGTAACCTAATGCTTCCAAATGAGACATGATAACCTTAAAGGTTTTTCCCTTATCGTGGGCAACTAAGTTCCTTACATTCTCGAGCATAAAGGCTCTTGGCTTTTTCGCCTTTAATATTCTTTCAATCTCAAAGAACAAAGTACCTCTTGTTTCATCCTTAAAACCTTCTTTTTTACCTATAATGGAGAAAGTTTGACAAGGGAAACCCGCTAATAAAACATCAAAGTCAGGAATTTTGTCTGCATCTATTTTTGTTATATCCCCAAATGGCAATCTCCAAAATTAGCTTTTTATAAGTAGTGCAAGCATCTTTATCAAATTCTGATGAAAACACATTTCCCACCAACTGCTTCAAATCCTAATCTTATTCCACCAATACCTGCAAAATAAGTCTATAAAAGTAAAATTTTGGTTCTGCAGGAGTGGGGAAAGGGACTTGAAGAATTCATCAAACAGATTGTATTGTAATGGTTGTTCTGTTACACCATACTTCCTCATCTGTTAATGTATTATCGTAGTTTTTCTCTCTGTGCTTTTCTTATATCTCTAAATAACTACGAATAGCCAAGATAATTTCTTCTTTTTCTTTCCTTGGTTTTCGTTTCTGCATTATGTAGATAATGGCTAAGAACAGCCATCTGATTTTCAGTAAGATGTCTCCCCCAAAATCTTTACCCCATCTTTCTGTTATTTCTTCAGGAAAAAGTCAGTTAAATCTTGTTTTGCTGTTTTACTGCCATCTTATTTTGGATTATTTCATTGTAAAGATAACATAAGAAAAGCTGGTATCAACATCTTTATTATCCTAATTCAAACATCAAAGTCAGCAAAGGTCTTCTGTTTATCTCCCGACTTTAGGTTTGAATGATTTGATGAGCAAAGAAGAGTTTTGTTGCTATGTTGTTTCTATAAAAGAGTAGAACTTTGTAAATAAAATTCAAAGGCAGGAATTAAAAGGGCGTTAATTGGCTTTTCAATTAACGCCCTTTGGCTTGCAAAAGATGCCCTTTTGAAGTCTTACTAACGCCCTTTTGAAGTCCAGGGTAAGCACCTTTTCGAAGACAAGTCTGCAAGTGTTTGATAACATGTTAGTTACAAATGCGAGTAAAAAGGCATTTTTTCGCTCTTTTAAGGTATAAAACACGAAAGGAAAATGTAAAGGAATTTCGAAACGAAGGAGTAGCAATAAGCAAGCAGGATGGGGAGAGAGGGAACAGATAATTATCTGAAGATTAGTCGAGATTTTATGGTATCTTAAATAAATTATAGTCCAAATTACACGGATATCCAAATTAATTCGTATATTTGCGACCATCTTTTGAGTGACTTGCTGCCTTGATATAGCAGCACAGAGGTAAACAGGTTGCTCGCAATGACAAAAAACCTAAACTAAACATTGTCAATCAAATATTTATAAAATGTTACGTCTAAAGTGCTGCTGAACTAAAAAACCTAATATGAACAACCGATTTCTACACGGTGTGCTTACTGCACTTGCCTTAACGGCATCGGCTACGAGCTTTGCTCAGACCAATACCGTTATGACCCTTAAGACGCAAATCGCTCCCAATACGGAGAACGAACCACGTCCAGTGTTCCCTGTACCCACTGACCGTCAGTGGAAATGGCAGCAGACAGAGTTCTATGCCTTCTTCCATTATGGTATGAATACCTATACTGGTAAGGAATGGGGTAATGGTGATGAAGATGTAAACCGCTTCGCTCCAACCGCAAAGCCTGACCCACGACAGTGGTTAGAGGCTGTGAAAGAGGCTGGTATGACGGGTGGTATTGCTGTTGTGAAGCATCACGATGGTTTCTGCTAGTGGCCTACGGAGACTACAGATCATAAGAGTTCGAACTCATCAAGCCCCACGCACAGGTGAACATTGCTGAGCTCTTTGCTAAGGCAGCACAGGATTTGAAGATGAAATATGGCTTCTACGTATCTCCTTGGGACCGAAACAGTGGTCTTTACGGTACGGACAGCTATGTGAAGGACGTCTTCTTGAAGCAGTGTGCGGAGCTTGCAAAGTATGGCTCTGACCAGTTTGAGATGTGGTTTGATGGTGCGAATGGTGGCGATGGCTACTATGGTGGTAAATACACAAAGATCAATATTGACCGTGCAACTTACTATGACGTACCTAACCTCCGTGATTCTATCCATAAGCTCAGCCCTAATATCATCCTTTTGGGGTGTCGGTGGTGAGGCACGTTGGATTGGTAACGAGGACGGTTAGGGCAGGCGAAACCAACTGGTCTAATGAGAATCGTGGCTTTGCTCCTGAGCGCAATGGTATGTATGGCACAGAGAATGGTTGGTTCTGGCTCCCTGGCGAGAGCGATGCTAAGTTTACAGACAAAGGTTGGTTCTGGCATCCTGGTTGTCAACCAATGTCGGCAGAACGCACGTTCCAGATGTACTTAGAGACCGTTGGTCGCAATGCAACCCTCATTTTGAACTGCCCTCCAGACCAAAGTGGTAAGATTCAGAGAACCAAGTAAAACGTTTGAAGGAGTTTGGTACTATGTTGAAGAGCCGTTTCAATATCAATCTTGCCAAGACTGCTACTGTTGAAGCTACTAACACACGTGCCAACGGAGCGACACGCACTTACGTTGTTAACAACCCTCATTGACGAGAATCCAGATACTTACTGGGCAGCAGAGGACGATGTAAAGGATGTTACCCTTACTTTCAAATGGAACAGCCCACAGACTGTTCGCTACGTAACCTTGCAGGAGTATGTAAGACTTGGACAGCGTGTAAAGAGTTTCTCAATCGAATATACCACTGATGGCAGCACATGGAAGCCACTGGCTAACAAAGTAAAGCAGACCACTATCGGCTATAAGCGTATCATTCCGCTCAACGGAAGTACTTCAAACAGCTATGGTTCAGGCTTTGATGCTAAGGCTATCCGCGTTCACATCAAGGATGCTAAGGCTTGTCCTGTAATGAGTGAGATTGCAATTTATTAATCGTTTGACTTGAGAAACAATATGAAAAAGAATATATTAGCTACCTGTGGTTTGTTGTTCTGCACCTCTTTGCTCCATGCACAGACCACAGAAGAGGTTAGAATAGATTTTGAAAATCAGAACTATAAGTCGTTAGGTGTCTACGACACTTGGCATAAGTCGCCTTTCCGCAGCCAAAACAAACAAGCTGCTGTATTGGAAGGAAACGTGCAAGTAGTAAGCAATATCGATAAAAACTACGACGAGATACTGAAGGCTACACCAAATGCTTCTGACAATGTGTTGGGCTTCCAGCGTTCACGCTTTGGCTCAAACACTTTCGGTGCACGCATCGATCTTAAGCAACCCTTCGCTTTGACCAAAGAAACAAAGTACGTACACGTGATGATTCACAAGCCAAAGGCAGGTCGTACGATGCTTATCGGACTCGGAAAGCGTACGGATCGTAAGGGTCAGAGCGTTGACACAGAGCAGTTCTGGGAGCTTTCAACACGAGAGGTTGAGCCAAACAAGTGGGTAGATGCCGTTTTCCCAGTTAAGGGAGCAGGTGGCATCGAAATCCATAGTCTTGTAGTTGTTGTCGATTGAGAGGACACCAACGGTATGAAAGATGATTTCTTGCTTTATATCGACAATATCGTCGTAAAACAACGAGGCTTTTCACAGCAACCAATCGTGAGGACTATCCGATGAATTATAGCAAGGATGCGAAGTGCTCACGTAGCGATCGTGGACTCAAGGGTATCAGCCTTGGCGACCAGACATTCAACCTCTATAGCGACATTACCACATCAACTCCAGCTTACACCTACCTCAGCAAGCAGTCGTTCTTGGCTAAACCAGGGCGAGACACTCAACCCAGCTGTTCAGTACAAAGGGTGTCTGGATGCACAGCTATGTTTATCTTGACTTGAACAACAACGGCCGCTTTTGAGCCAAAGGTAGAGGGCGGTCAGATTGTTCCAAACGCTGGTAACGAGTTGTTGGCTTACTCTTTTCCTCGGTGGAGAGGATGAAAAACTCTGGCTACAACAGCGCAGGAACAGAGATTTCTGGTAATGGTCGTAACACCCTCGTTATGCCTGAGTTTACCCTTCCAAGCGACCTTCAGCACGGTTTCTACCGTATGCGTTACAAAGTGGATTGGAACTCTGCAGACGCAGGAGGTAGCATCGAGAACAACAACCATATCCTTAACAATGGTGGTGGTGCCATCGATGTGCGCCTGAATGTTCATGGCGACAATGTGAAGATTTACCAAGGTGCACTCAATGGTAAGGTTGTTGCAGAAGATGGTACTGAGCTGAACGGTATCTCTATCCCATTCGGTAAGCCTTACACTATCAAGATGAAGCCTGAACATGGCTTTAACTTCAGCGGTTTGAAGGTGCGCCACGGCTACAACCTCACTGGTGATAGCATCAGCCACGGCACCTATCAGTATGTTGACGAGCTGATTCCACGCGAGCGTTTCAATGCTGATGGAACCTTCACCCTCCCTGCTGAGATGATTGATGGTGACGTATCACTTGAGGGTATCTTCATTGATGCAAAGACAGCTTTGACCTACGAAGTTTATTTCAACAATGAGTTTGTCTATTCAACCGTTGTCAATGGTGCGAAGACTGGTGCTGTGACAATCCCTGAAGGACTTGCAAGAGATTACGTTGAACTGACAGCTGACAAGCAGACAATCACAAGTCTGCCAGCTACAGTACGTATTAATGCTACATGGACAGCCCCAATGAAGGTGGCTACACCAGCCGACACTACTTGGTATAACCTCAAGGTGAGCAACCAGCCAAGATGGGTTTCGTCAGGAAACTATACACCTAACGTTTACTTCATTGACGAGACTTACATCACTACTGATTATGCTCTTTGGGCATTGACAGGTAATCCTTACAGCGGTTTCCGCCTCATCAACAAGGCAATGGGTCCTACAATGGTCCTCGCATCAGCTTCTCCAAAGGGCTCAGCTAAGGCTGGCGGTAACACTTACGCTACCCTTCTGCCTGCTGACAACCTACCTGCAGGCTACACCAGTGACTGGACTGTGACAATAAGTCCAAATGATGAAGACGGCTTCTATATCTGTAATCCAGAGGGCTTCGGCTTGAACTATCGTGCTGACGGCAACCTCGCTTACTGGACAGGTGGTAAGGATGCTGGTTCAACCTTCGTTCCTACAGAGGTTAAGAAGACTTCTACTGGCATCCACGCGCTTATCTTCCAGAACGATTCAGCTACTACTTACGACCTCGCAGGCAAGACTGTTAGCAAGACCCATAAGGGTGTTGTTATCCGCAATGGCAAGAAGATGATCGTGAAGTGAGTGGTAGAGGAGTTGACGAGTGAACAAGTGGACGAGTTAACAAGTTGCTTGTAAAGAAGACAAAGTAACATAAGAACCAAAAAGGCGGAGTAACAGGGAAAACTTGTTACTCTGTCTTTTTTTATGCTTCTTACTCATTCACTCTCTTTGTTCCTCTGTTACTATGTCATTCTGTACTTTCTCCCTCTATCCTTGTGTACATTATGCCCTCTTCTGCCATTCAGTCCACTTTGTCTTTTTGTCATTATGTATTCTTCTGTCACTCTGTATTGTAAAGATAATTCAAAGACTGAAAAATAAAAGGGCGTTAATTGGCTTTCAATTAACGCCCTTTTGGCTTGCAAAAGATGCCCTTTTGAGCTCTTACTAACGCCCTTTTGAAGTCCAATTAAGCACCTTTTATTTTACTACTTAGTAACTACTTGATTCTCTGTTGATTGCATACCTACTTCTTATATGTGTTTTTGGCGTTATTTATAGATATTTTCTTTGAAATTATGTAATAATTTTTCAAACTCTTGTCTACAAGTTTTCGAAGTCTTAAAATGAAAAGGTTATCAATGAAAGAGGATGATAATAGGATAGAATGTTGATTGTCTTAGCCATATTTTTGTTTAATGAGGCAACCTCGGCTCTTATGTTAAAGCAATACGAAAAGCGTCCACACATTTAACGGAAGAGCCTTATTTCTTCCCCTCCTTTTTACATTCAATTTGATAATATAATTTGGTTACTCAGCTATCTATGCAACAAAAGATGTAAATATTTACAGTTTTTTTATGTAAAACTTGTATAGTAGGATAAAAAGAATTATTTTTATATCCAAATTATGACAATTTGCAATATGAAGATTTCAGTATTCAATAATCACGAATCAACAATCCTTAAAATATAAGGAACGATTCTTTGCTTCAGTAAAGTGATAATATAAAATTAATATGATAGGTAATATTGACATACTGATAAAAGAACTCTGTAAGCTTCCAAAGGAGGTTGGCTGGGTTGAGTTTAAGCATAACAACTGTGAACCAAAAATGGTTGGTGAGGACCTTAGTGCTCTTGCTAATAGTGCGACTTTGAACGATCGTGATTATGCTTATATGATTTGGGGCATAGATGATGATACACATGAGATTATTGGTACTAATGTGCGCCTTCAACTTGCAAAGAAAGGTGAACAGGAGTTGGAAAACTGGCTCCGATACCTTCTTTCCAAGAATGCAGATTTCGAATTCCATGATGCAGACATAGATGGGAAGCATGTAGAATTGATAAGAATCCATAAAGCACTCAATGAACCAGTTTCATTTCAAAAGATAGACTATATTCGTAGTGGTAGCTACACCAAAAAGTTGCATGAGTTTTCAGTATTCCGTGCTCAGCTCTGGGAAAAGCTACGTCATGCCCAGTTTGAAGATGTTTGTGTAAAGACAGACCAAAGATATGAGGATATCATCAGATTGCTTCAAGTGGATGCATACTTTACTTTATTGAAGATTCCTCAACCAACAGAAAAGAATGCTATAGTGCATTATCTGAATGAGGACGGAATTATCCAGAAGCAGGATAATGGATTTTTTTCGATAACGAACTTAGGTGCCTTGTTATTTGCAAAGGACTTGAATGAGTTTGCAAGATTAGGACGTAAGGCAATGCGTGTCGTTCAGTATAAGGGCATCAACCGACTATTGATTCAAAAAGAAGATTCTTTTATACAAGGCTATGCTGTTTGCTTTGAAAATATCGTGCGTTATGTGAATGCCTTATTACCAAGCAGCGAGGATGTAAATGCTGTTCAACTGTCAACAACAAGCAAATTCCCACTACCATCTGTAAGAGAAGCCATTGCCAATAGTCTTATTCATCAAGACCTATACATAACAGGGGCAGCTCCTGTGGTTGAGATATTTGACAATCGTATTGAGGTGACGAATCCTGGTATACCATTGGTAGATGTACTTCGTATTATTGATAACCCTCCGAAGTCACGAAACGAAAAACTTGCTTCTCTCATGCGTCGATTGAAAATGTGCGAAGAACTTGGTCGTGGTTGGGACAGAATGGTATTGGCATGTGAGGCCCAATATCTCCCAGCACCTCGTATAGAAGTTTTCCAAGAGAGTACGAAGGTAACTCTTTTCTCCGAGATGGAGTTTAGCTATATTCCTATGGAGGATAAACTATGGTCATGCTATCTCCATGCCTGTCTGATGTATATTCAAGGTGATGCCTTGACAAATAGGTCGCTTAGAGACAGGTTTAACGTTAAGGACACTTCGGCAGGAAGTATTTCAAGACTGATAAAAGAATCTGTTTCGGTAGGAAGGATTAAACCTCTTGATCCAAAAACAGCAAAACGATATATGAAGTATATACCGAGTTGGGCTTAATTTAATTTGCTGGTAATTTGCCAGAAACAAGAGAACAAATCCTACAACTATTACTAAATCACTATTACACAGCGTATTATAAAATATAAATTAATTTGCTGGTAATTTGCTGAAGACCAAAAAACAGATATAAACTTCTTATTCGGAAATAAGATTAAAGAGCTCTGAGAAGAGCAAGGTTAGCTACAACGATAGTTGACGACATTCTTAGGGATTGCTGCATCAAGCAATGTCTCTATACTGACTTCAAGAGCAACAGAAAAGAACTGAATAATTTAAAAGACCATTTCTTTACTCAAAATCAAGTACAGAAATAGTCTTTTAAAATGAATTATGTCAAACTGTAAGATCATCAAAATGATATTTACATTCTGATACACCCTCATCCTAAATTATATATAGTAATCATAATTATGAATTGTGAATTATAAATTATGAATTAAAAAGTGTTATCTTTGCACCCTGCTAAAAATTATATATTAATGAACAAACATTTCTTATTAGCTACCTTATGCCTCTGCCCTTTGGGTTTATACGCATAAGACTACTGATTCTAAGGCTACTACTTTGAAAAGTAATGCGCCTGTACAAAGAGTAATTCGGGGTATTGACGAGGACAAGACGCGACAGCGTTTTACACTCAGTGGATATGTGAAAGACCGTAATGGAGAACCACTTATCAACGCAACTATCTACGACCTCACCACACGACAAGGCACGATGACCAATGCCTATGGACATTTCTCGCTCACATTAGGCGAGGGTCGGCATGAAATCAGATGTAACTACGTGGGCTATAAGACCCTTGTCGAAACCATAGAACTTACTGCCAATCAAAATCATGATATCATCCTGCAGAACGAAGCACAGTTGGATGAGGTAGTTGTAACAACCGACCTTAACTCGCCTTTGCTGAAAACGCAGACAGGTAAGATTTCTCTCTCACCAAAGGATATTAAGACTGAATACGCATTGTTGAGTAGTCCTGACGTTATCAAGACCTTGCAGCGCACGAGTGGTGTGTCAGATGGTATGGAACTTGCCAGTGGTCTCTATGTTCATGGTGGTAATGGCGACGAAAACCTCTTCCTCCTCGATGGTACACCACTCTATCATACCAACCACACCTTAGGTCTTTTCTCTTCGTTCAATGCGGACGTTGTGAAGAATGTCGACTTCTATAAGAGCGGTTTTCCAGCCCGCTATGGAGGTCGTTTGTCGAGTGTCATCGACGTGCGTACGGCTGATGGCGACCTTTATAACACCCATGGCAGCTATCGTATCGGTCTGCTTGATGGTGCCTTCCATATCGAAGGACCGATCAGAAAGGGCAAGACATCCTATAATTTCGGCTTGCGTCGTAGCTGGTTAGACCTCTTGACCCGTCCTGCCTTTGCGATTATGAACAGCAAGAGCGACAATGAAGACAAGTTGAGTATGTCGTATTTCTTCCATGACTTAAACTTCAAGCTGACCAATATCTTCAATGAGCGTTCGCGTATGTCGCTGAGCATCTACTCTGGTGAGGACCGATTAGACGCAAAAGACGAGTGGCGTAGTAACAATAGCAGTGGTTATAACGACATCGACATCTATGAGAACCGTTTCCATTGGGGTAACTTCAATGCTGCCTTAGACTGGAACTACCAGTTCTCACCGAAGCTCTTTGCTAACTTCACAGCCGTCTATACGCACAATCGCTCAACGGTTAGCAGTTCGGATGAGTGGAGATTTACACGCCCAGGAGAGAAAGAACAGCTGACACTGACCTCTCATGGCTATCGTTCATCTATTGATGACCTTGGCTATCGTGCGGCTTTCGACTTCCGTCCAAACCCACGTCATCACATTCGCTTCGGTCATGACTATACTTATCACCGCTTCCAGCCACAGACCACCAGTCGTTTTGACAGCTATCAGGGCGAAGGTATGGCAAGACTGACACCATTGCGAGCCACAGTCATAACAAGAATGTGGCACATCAACTGACCTTCTATGCCGAAGACGAAATGATGCTCAACGAGAAGTGGAGCCTCAACGGCGGTGTGAATGCGGATGTCTTCCATATTAGTGGTAAGACCTTCTCAACGCTGAGTCCACGTCTGGCAATGAAATTCCAGCCAAACGACCGTCTTTCTTTCAAAGCAAGCTACACGTTGATGAGCCAGTTTGTACATAAGATTGCCAACTCCTTCCTCGATCTTCCTACCGACTATTGGGTGCCAACGACAGCTCGTCTACATCCAATGCGCTCATGGCAGGTGGCTGCGGGAGCCTATATGAAACCAAACAAACACTGGTTGCTCTCGTTAGAGGCTTATTACAAGCGATCAAGTCATATCCTACAATATTCAAGTTGGGTAGGACTGGAGCCGCCAGCAGCCAATTGGGACTATTTTCGTTATGGAGGGCGAAGGCCGCTCGTATGGTGTTGAGTTAGATGCTGATTACAATATCTCCAACCTCAATCTGCATGGTTCTTACACCTCTCATGGGCAGAGAAGAAGTTTGATGACTTCTACGATGGATGGTACTATGATAAGTTTGACAACCGTCATAAGTTCACCTTCACTGGCCGTTGGAACATCACGAAGAAGATTTGCAGCCTTTGCCGCATGGACTTTCCGCACCGGTAACCGCATGACCATCCCAACACAGTATATCGGATTGCCAAACGTACCAGACCAGTCTGCCGAAGCCTTGAACTTCACTTGGAATAGTGACGGTGGCTTGAACTTTGCTTACGAAAAGCCAAACAACATCATCTTGCCAGCTTATCACCGTCTTGACATCGGCTTCGACTTCCGTCATACGACCAAGAAGGGCAATGAGCGCATCTGGAACCTCAGTTTCTATAATGCTTATTGCCACCTGAATTCTATGTGGGTACGTGTGAAAATCGACGATAAAAAACAGATGAAGATAAAGAACATGGCGTTCATCCCTGTTATTCCATCGTTCAGTTATACATTTAAATTCTAAGCTTCGAGTATGAAAAAGATATTATTTTTCCTCTTCCTTGCCCTGTCGGTAATGAGTTGCAAGGATGAATTCAGCGTCAGCAACCTGCCTGAGGCAAAGGCAAAGTTGGTTGTCTATTGTATGCCTTCTACTGCTGACACCACTTATATCACAGTGTCACGTAGCATACCTTTGAAACAATATAACGCAACACAAAAGAATGTGCTAATTGACGATGCAGCTATCAGCTATCAGTTGAACGGACAAACCATGCCGCTGACAGCCTTAGGCAATGGCCGCTATCGTGTTGTGGGAAAGCAGAAAGCAGGCGACAAAGTGCAGTTGCGTGTTGAAGCGCAGGGCTTAGAGGCTGTTGAGGCATCTACAGAGATTCCACAAGCCATTGGTATAAGCCACCTTGCGACGCGCATGGTGCGTATGAAGGAAGACCCTTCATCAAGTGTAAAAGACTTCCTACAGCTGCAAGCAACCTTCACCGACCCTGCTGAGACACACGACTACTATGCTGTATGTGTGAGAAGGAAGATGTTGCGCAATTTTCATGTGGCTTGCTACCGTAATATGGGAGGAGAAATGCAGGTAGTAAGAGTCTACTATGATTACGACGAATATTTAGAGACGAGCAAATATCATCAATGGGATAGCACCTCTATCGAATATCAGTACGATAACTTCTATGTGCCTATTACTACGGCAAGTGAACCATTGCTGAATCCACTGTCTGATATAGACCACGATTTCGACTTCAGTAGTGACTTCTATCAGAACTTCTATATCTTTGATGATGCTACTATCAACGGCAAGACCTATACCCTTCATCTGAACATTGAGCCGTTTGTGCGTGCCACAAATATGTCTGATAAGGCAGCGAAGGAGTTGAAGAGATTGTATAATATCGAGGAAGGTGTGGAGGTGGAACTCTATCATATCACCCCTGCTTACTATCGTTTCTTGCAGGCGTTGAACGATGTTTCAAACAACTCTCTTGCCCAAGCAGGCCTCTCTAACATCCGTACTACTTACAGCAACGTGCGGAATGGTATGGGTATTTGTGCTGGGTTTAATATGCAAAAGAGGCAGCAAAAAAGCCTCACTCGCCCCTCTCCGATTGGAGAGGGGGAGTGAAATGCGGAAAGAGAGACGCACACAGAAACCCCCTCCTCTCTCCAAAGGGGAGGGGAGTGATTAGCGAGGTTCCCTTGTGAGAAGTTGATGAGTTGCGTATATCAGCTTCTTCACTTTGTTTCTCCTATCGCATCCGCTACTCTATTTTTGTAAAAAGAAAAATCAAAGGCTGAAATAAAAGGGCGTTAATTGACTAATTAACGCCCTTTTGGCTTTGCTAAAAGATGCCCTAAGACCCTATACTAACGCCCTTTTGAAGTCTTATTAAGCACCTTTTTGAAAAGTACCTTTTGCAACCACTTGATAACAAAAGACATACAAGAGTAGCGAAAATATACGCTTTTAGTCTGATTTGCTGTCTTTTCATTGACTGTTTTGTCAACATATTTCTTTGCCCTGCTGTAAAAATCCTTTGAACTTTGAGCTATTAACTTTGAATTTTATGATATGTACCTTTAATGACTACGAATTTCTCTAATTACGCTAATGTTTCATGTAATATAATTCGTGTTATTCGCGTAATCTGTAGTTAACTCTTTATGATTTGAACTATTAATGACTACGAAACAGATGCGGATATAGTAACAATGCATAACGATTTTTCTTGTTTACATTTTGTATATTCGCAGCGTGTTAATATAAAAGAATACGATTGATGAACAAGTTTTAAATTATGAAATACACCTCTTGTAGAGAATATAATTGCAGGCAAACTGATAGAAAAGTTCGGTTTTATGCCTGTAAAAATCCATTCGGTTCTTTTTCATCCAAGAACTCTAATCATTATTGCGTAGAGTATAATCAGACAAAAACGTAGGATATGGCTAAAATGCTCTACCTTCTTGACATATCTTAGAAAGAATCTTCTGGATTTACAACCTACAAGCAAGCGTTATTTCTTTACCTAAAAGATAATTTAGAGGAATCTCTATTACCCCATACCTCTTGTGAACAATACGAATCAAACATTGAGAATAAAATATGAAAACCTTTTGTACAGCTTTAATTTTGTTATGCCTTACTGTCTGCATATCAGCACAAACCTGAGACAATACAATTACCATTAAAGGCAGAGTGCAAGATTTTGTAACTCATGCAGATATCCCTGGAAGTTTAGTGGAAGTACTAAATGCTAAAGATAGCTCGATCATTGCTTCTAAGAAGGCTCTCACTCAATATGAGAGTGGTGAACAAAGATGGGAAACATCAGAATATTGGGTGGAAATTCCACGTAAGGAGGGTGATTATATACTGCGTGTTACCGAAGAAGGTTATACACCTACCTACGTAACCTCTACCAGCATCACTTTTTACAAGCGAGAGATAAGCAGAGAAGTTGGTACCATCTTTCTGAAACGACCGAAAACAGTAGACTTAAATGAGGTGGTTGTTAAGGCTACAAAGGTGAAGTTCTATCATAAAGGCGACACGATTGTTTATAATGCTGATGCATTCCAGTTAGGTGAAGGCTCTATGCTCGACGCCCTTATTCGTCAGTTGCCTGGTGCTGAACTAAGCAGGATGGACGCATATATGTTAATGGTAAGTTTATTGAGGTTCTTCTCAATGGAAAAGATTTTTCCGTGGAGATAATACTGTTATGTTTGAAAATCTGCCTACTTATATGGTAAACCAAGTAAAGGTGTATGACCGTCTTGGTGAAAATAGTCGTTTTCTCGGGCAAGAGGTGGCAGGAGACAAGAAATACGTGATGGATGTTCAATTGAAAAAGCAATACAACATTGGATGGGTAGGTAATGTGGAAACTGGTGGAGGAACAAAGGAACGCTACTTGGCTCGTCTGTTTGCTATGCGGTTTACTGATCACTCCCGTTTGGCTGTCTATGGAAATATGAACAATCTAAATGACGACCGTAAGCCTGGTGAGAATGACAACTGGTCGCCTTCTGATCTTTTTGGTGGGTTGACACAGCAACAGTTAGGAGGTCTTGACTATAATATAGATGCACGCAGTGGTAAGTATAAACTTAGTGGAAATGCACAGGTTAAGCATGCTGACAACACGATAGTGAATAACACTAATCGTACAAATTTCCTTGCTAACGGAGATACATACGACCGTATGGTACTAATAATAGAAATCACAATTTTACTCTCTCCACCGATCATCAGTTCTATTTTGAGTTAAAAATGCCAACTTGAATATCAAGCCACGTTTTAACTACCAATATTATAACAATAAAAGCGGATATTCTTCGCTGACGCTTAATCGTAGTTTTGCGTCTTTCTCAAAGGCACAGTTGGATAGTTTGTACACACCAATGATAGGCAGGGAGCTGATTCTTACAGCTATTAACAGAAATCTTCGCAATGGATTATCAATTGGACATTCTTTAGAAGGTTCGGTTTCGATGGAGTCGTTAATTAAGTTCAAGCATTCTCCCGACCATATCACCCTTTATGCTGACGCTTCTGAGACATGCTACTGAGAATAGCTTTGACCGTAACCGCATTGATTATTATACCAACGGTCAGCAAAGTAATACAGACTTCCGCAACCGATATTTCAATAACCGCCCCGACCACGGCTATAGCATGACAGGTAAGGTGACTTACAGCTATTTAGTAAAGCGAGGCTTGTTCTTCGACTTTAGTTATAAATACAATCGGACTACCTCAAACCGATATTCTTCACTCTATCGTCTTGACCAGTTAGCAGATTGGGGAATTAATTCAGAGCACGAGCTTGGAATACTTCCTTCTATGGATGCTTATAACAGAGTAATGGATATTCATAATAGTTATGACAGCAGGCAGACGGATAATACCCATACCCTCGGTGCCTTTCTTGTATGGAATAAGAAAACGACGAAGTCGGAGTGGTGGGCACAGCTTGTACCTAATTTATCGCTGCTTTCACGGACGATGCATTATCATAGTGGAAATGTAGATACGACTTTTACGAAACGTTCTATACTTTACAATATGTATAGTACGTTCATCAAATGGCGTAGTACTGATCACAAATATGAATTCATGCTTCAATATCATGTGAACGGGCAAGCTCCAGACATGAACCTGTTTGTAAACATCCTCAATACCACTGATCCATTAAACGTAACAATGGGTAATACCAACTTGAAACCATCCTATAAGCACGAACTTATCTCACACTTCCTACGTATATATCCGAAAAAAAGGTCTGATGTGGTTAATAGAGGCTCAATATATCCCCACTGTTAACGCTATTGCTATGGGCTATACCTACGACAAGGCTACAGGAAAGCGAACATTCAGACCAGACAATGTGAATGGTAATTGGCGAGGTCAGCTTGCTTTAGGTGGTGCTGGACCATTGACCAAAAATCGCAAGTTGGATTTTAAAGCTATGGCTGGGTTAAGATATGAGAAGAGTGTCGACCTTATTGGTTTGGCAGGCACGTCTGCTGCTAATAGGAGCATAGTAGAATCGTTAAACTACATTGGTGATTTACAGCTGAACTATAGGCTTGGACAATCTTCCATTGGTTTCATTAGTAAAGGAAACTGGACACATGTCGATGGCACTCGTGAAGACTTTGAGGCTTTTAATGTGAGTGATTTCAATTACGGATTAACAGCACAATTACAGTTGCCATGGGGATTTCCGACTTGGGACTGACCTGACAATGTACAGTCGCCGAGGTTATTTAGATAAGTCGATGAATAGCGATGATTTGGTGTGGAATGCTCGTCTCTCACGATCATTCTTCAAAGGACAACTTACCTTATTGCTTGATGGGCTCTGACATTCTTGGTCAGCTGAATAATGTCACACGGACGATGAATGCACAAGGAATCACAGAAACTTACAGTAATGTTATTCCCCGCTACGTGATGCTACATGCCGTCTATCACTTCAATATTATTCCTAAGAAAAATGAAAAGTATAAGACCCTTCCAAACTTAGGAGTGATATAGCTTTTACCTTTGAACTTTTGAGGTTTGAACTTTGAACTTTATGATTTCCACCGACTACGCATGATACGAAGTACTTTTGCAATAAGGCTTCGCGTAATTAGAGAAATTCGTAGTCATTAATGGTTCATATCATAAAGTTCAAAGTTCAAACCTCAAAGTTCAAAGGTCAAACAACGTTCTTCCGTTACCTTGTCTTCTAATACTCTGTCTCTGTTTCCCCTATCGCTATTAACTCGTTAACTTGTCCACTCGTTAACTCGTCAATCACGAAAAAGGATACTGCAAAGCAATATCCTTTGTTGAGTATATATTTTGCAAAGTTTGTTGGGACTTACGAGACGCAAGTCCCAATGTTTCAAATGGATTACAATGAACCGTTGTTTGCCTGACGAATCATCTCAGATGAAGCATAGAGATAAACCTCTACACGGCGGTTCGCCTGACTAACAGTCTTGTTCTCGATAGGGTTTGCACTACCAAAGCCCTGTACTGAACGAATCTGACGACTGCTTACGCCACGGTTCTTGAGGTAAGATGATACCGCATCAGCACGACGCTGTGACAATGGGAGGTTGATATTATCATTACCAGAAGCATCGGTGTAACCCTGAATAGCTACGTCACAAGTAGAGTTACGCTGCATCAAAGAAGCGAACTTTGTGAGGTCGTTCTTTGCAGATGCGCTGAGGTTTGAACCGTTCAATGGGAAGAGGATACCAGAGTCGAAGGTAACCTTCACACAGTCTAAACCATTAGCATCTGTCACCTTGTCGACACGTGCGTTTGGCAACTGCTGTGCTGCCTCGCGTGCTACCTTGTCCATGTGACGACCGATGAGGGCACCAGCACCAGCACCTACCGCACCACCGATAGCAGCACCAATGGCTGTGCTCTTACCATTACGACCTATAATCTGACCGACGATGCCACCTAATGCTGCACCAGCACCGCCACCGATTAATGCACCTGAACCTTGCTTTGTCTGACAACTTACAACAGTGAGGAAACACATTCCTGCTGCTATCATTTTCATATTCTTCATAATCAAACGTATTAATTGATTAATATCTTTTTACCTTTTGGCTTGGCTTACAGCCGCACCTTAATTCATTTTAATTCGTGCAAAGTTAAACAAATATATGCCATTGGGCACGCATTGCCAACATTTTTGTATTTTTGCAAAAATAAAGCTAACTCGGCAAATCGAAAGCAAGTTTCATTTGCACTCATTTGCATTCTTTTTGCAAAGGATAGGCTGGTATTAGCAAGTGGGAATTAGATTATTTCCGTCTTCGCTTCTCAGCTGTATCTGTGTGCAAAGTTAGTGTTTCGGAATATAACCGCAAAGGGGAAATGCCTATAATAACATGGGAAATCCCTAAACATGCAAAATAAGAAAAATAGAATAATATATTTATGGCAAAAGAACTAAAAGAGATGACCAAGAGAGCAGACAACTACTCTCAGTGGTACAATGACTTTGAGTAATAAAGGCAGACTTGATTGAGCAGTCTGCCGTACGTGGTTGTATGGTTATTAGCCATACGGCTATGCTATCTGGGAGAAGATTCAGGCACAGCTTGACAAGATGTTTAAGGAGACAGGTGTGCAGAATGCTTACTTCCCAATGCTGATTCCTAAGAGCTTCCTCTCTCGTGAGGCTGAGCACGTAAAGGGATTTGCCAAGGAGTGTGCTGTGGTTACTCACTATCGTTTGAAGGCTACAGAGGATGGCAATGCTGTTGAGGTTGACCCTAACGCAAGACTGGAGGAGGAACTGATTATCCGTCCTACCAGTGAGACCATCATCTGGAACACTTATAAAAACTGGATTCACTCTTGGCGCGATCTGCCATTAATGTGCAACCAGTGGTGTAATGTTATGCGTTGGGAGATGCGTACTCGTCCTTTCCTCCGCACGTCTGAGTTCCTCTGGCAGGAGGGTCACACCGCTCACGCTACACGTGAGGAAGCTGAGAAGGAGGCACAGACCATGTTGCGTGTTTACGCTGACTTCTGCTGAGAAGTGGCTCGCTGTACCAGTCGTACAGGGTGTGAAGAGTGAGACTGAACGTTTCGCTGGTGCGTTGGATACCTATACGATTGGAGGCGATGATGCAGGACGGTGAGGCTCTCCAGAGTGGTACTTCTCACTCTTAGGTCAGAACTTCGCAAAGTCATTCGACGTTACCTTCCTAATAAGGAGAACAAGCCAGAGTATGTATGGGCTACCTCTTGGGGTGTTAGCACCCGATCTGATCGGTGCGCTCATCATGACCCACTCTGACGATAACGGTCTTGTACTTCCTCCAAAGATTGCCCCTAGTTCAGGTGGTTATCGTACCAATCTTCAAGGGGTGAGGAGCAGTTGAAGGAACTCACAGACAAGTTGCAGCCAGTGATCGATCAGCTCCGTGCGTTGGGAATCACTGTTAAGTATGATGATGCCGACAACAAGCGTCCGGGCTTTAAGTTCGCTGAATACGAGTTGAAGGGTGTGCCAGTACGCCTCGCTATGGGTGGTCGTGACTTGGAGAACAACACAATCGAGGTGATGCGTCGTGACACATGAGAAGGAGAGCGTAAGCTTTGATGGTATTGTTGAGCGCATCAAGAACCTTCTCGACGAGATTCAGGACAACATCTTCAAGAAGGCTAAGGACTCCGTGATGCTCACTATCTATGAGTGCGAGAACTATGAGGAGTTCAAGGAGAAGGTGAAGGACGGCGGTTTCTTCCTCTGCCACTGGGATGGTACTGAGGAGACTGAGGCGAAGATTAAGGAAGACACGCAGGCAACTATCCGCTGTGTCCCTTATATGTCTCGAACAGACACCGGGCGTCGACATGGTAAGCGGCAAGCCTGCTAAGTATCGTGTCCTCATCACAAAGATCATATTAATAGTTAACAATACTCACAGATTTAACGGCTCAGGATATTTATAAAGGCAGGACTAACAACGAATGCTTATAAATTCTGGAGCCGTTAACCTCTTTTTAATTCTAAAGCCTAAAAATACTAATTAAATAATATTTGCCTTATGAAAAATCACTTTTTACTTTCGTTTTACTCTCGCTGTAACAGCGTTGAACGCTCAGACCTTAATCAAGGCTAACTTCCAAAAAGGCGATCAAGCTACCTATGAGAGCGTAGCTGATATTAAAGTCAGTGTTCCGATGGCTGGAAACTCTGAAAGCATAAAGACAAACAGCCAAACAAAGATTACCGTAAAAGATGCTACTGCAGATGGTTACGTCATTGAAATGATGACAACCAATATCAAGATGGAAGGCAGTCAGGAGGTTGCACAGCAGACAGGAAACATGCTGAACCAATACCTCAGCAATGTACCAATGCTCCTAAAGACCGATGCCAACGGAAAGATAACAGACCTCTTGAATTATGAAGAGGTACAGACAAAGACAAGTAAGTTTGCAATGACATCCATTGACTCGCTCTATAAAGCCAAACCTGAAATGGAGAAGACACTGCCTAAGTATAAGATGGCTATGTCTGTCAACAGCCTACTCACCAAAGAAGCTTTCATCGAGTCTGCTGAAAACAATTCTTTCTTTATCCTTTTTGGTAAGACACTCAAGACGGGTTACAAAGAAGATATGAATATGCAAGGCATCAAAACCTCTGTAACCTACGAGGTAAACAAGGAGCCAAACGCACTCAATATCATTGGTAAGATTAAGGGCAATATGACCGAAGACGACGTTAAAGCCTTTCTTTATTGACAAGATGAAACAGATGGGTGCTGACGATAGTATGGTTTCGCAGCTTGATGCTAACTGGGGACAGATGAAGAAGATGGGCATGGCAAAGATGGATGTCGACGGTACTTCCATGACCAAACTCCTCAACACTGGTTGGGCTACTGAATACAGTACGGACGTGAAAACAAAGATGATGGGAATGGAAATGTTCATCACCTCTGTTTCGAAATTGGTAGAAAAGAGTTGGAAATAATTGATATTTCGATATGAAGAAACTACTTTTTATCCCTTGCCTTCACCCTTGCGGTAACAGCGTTGAACGCCCAAACCTTAATCAAGGCAAAGTTTCAGAAAGGCGAGAAGGCAGTCTATGAAACCGTGACAGAGATTGAAGGACAGTCTGCTGCGACTGGTTCTAAAGCGGTAAAGGTAACCAGACAGACGAAGATAACCCTACAAGAGATTCTCCGTGATGGGTATATTATCGAAATACTGACCAAAGACATGGCGGTAGATGGAGAGCAGTCAATCCTAACACAGACGGGAGATATGATTATCCAAAGTCTCGAACAATGTCCCTATGCTTCTAAGGACAGACGCAAACGGAAAGATTACTGACATCTTAAACTATGACGAGGTACAGCGCAAGGCTTGGAAGTTTGCACTCACAGAACTCGATTCTATCTACACTAACAATCCGAACGTAGAGAAGAGTATGCCGAAGATGAAGGCTATGATGAGTATAACAAAAGAGGTTGCCAAAGACGTTCTGATTGCCAATATCAATAATAACACCTTCTTCTATCTCTTCGGTAAGTCTCTGAAGACTGGTTACACAGAGGATAGATATATAAAGGATATCAAGGCTAACGTTACCTACACGCTTTCCAAGAAGGCTAATACGATGAACATCGCGGAGGAGATTAGCAGTAATATGACCGAAGCCGAAGTGAAAGCTTTCATCATTGACAAGATGAAGGGAGTCGGTGCTGACGAAAACCTTGAGCAGATGATAGCACAGCTTGAGGCCCACTGGGACAGAATGAAGGAAATTGGTATGGCAACAATGGATATCAACGGAACAACTAACTTTCAACTTCTCAAAAGTGGGTGGCCTACCGAATACAGCTCGAAGATAAAAGCGAATAGGATGGGCGTGGATATAACCATCAACTCTGTGACGAAGTTAGTGCAGAAGAATTGGAAGTAATCTTAGCATATTTATAAGATATAAAGGTGGTGTAGGCAATCCTAACACCACCTTTTCAGTTCCTCCTCTCTCACAAAAATTCCCTTCTTACTTCCGTTTATGTGCTTATGAATCTTACTGACAAGTATTGACAAAATAGACCACACACCTATATTAACTTCGTGCTAATGCTTAGCACCATCTGTGCAAAGCATCCGCACCACATGTGCGGAGCGTCCGCACGTTCTTTGAAAGAGCTAAGATAGGATTATATCTTTCATCAATAAATTATTACAAGGCGCAAACCGCTTATCCATATAAAGACGAATTAAAAACACAATACATTGATTTTATCTACAAAAATAGCCTCATGCAACGTACAATCGTATAAAAAAACATAAAAATACACAATCAAACGCATTCAGATTTGGTTATTCACATATTTATATGTACCTTTGCACGCTGTATCAATTTTGGATAACGGAAATTAGCTATATTTTTAGGAGGAAATAGTAAACAATTCATGAGACAACTTAAGATTTCAAAAAGTATCACCAACCGATCAAGTGAGGCACTGGATAAGTATCTCGTTGAGATTGGTCGTGAACCGATGATTACCGTTGACGAAGAGATTGAGCTGGCACAGGAAATCCACAAAGGCGGTCGCAAGGGCGAGCGTGCGAAGGAGAAACTGATTAAGGCTAACCTCCGTTTCGTCGTTTCTGTAGCTAAACAATATCAGCACCAAGGTCTCTCTCTGACCGACCTTATCGACGAGGGAAACATTGGTTTTGGTAAAGGCAGCTGAGAAATTCGATGAGACTCGTGGTTTTAAGTTTATCTCATACGCCGTTTGGTGGATTCGTCAAAGTATTCTGCAAGCTATCGCTGAGCAGAGCCGTATCGTGCGTCTTCCACTGAATCAGGTGGGCGCTATCTCAAAAATTAATCAAGTAACGAACGAGTTTGTACAGAAGCACAACCGTCGTCCATCTATCCATGAGTTGGCAGAGTTGACAGGTATCGATGAGGCTCGCATCCGTCAGAGTCAGAGTGCAGACAACCATCACATGAGTATCGACGCGCCATTTAGCGATGACGACGACAACTCAATGAGCGATATGCTTGTCTTCAGGTGATGACTCGTACCGACCGTGGCGTTGATTTCGAGTCAATGTCAGACGATCTCCGTGCTGTTCTTCAGAACACTTTGAAGCCGATCGTGAGATAAAGATTGTCACCGAGTGTTTCGGTATCGGTTGCCAAGAGAAGGGTTTGGAGGAGATTGGAACAGGATGGGTCTTACCCGTGAGCGTGTTCGCCAGATTCGTGAGAGGCTATCGAGAAGATTCGTGAGAGCGGAAAATGCACGCGTACTCATGAAGTACTTGGGCTAAAAAGCAAGATTAAGATGATAAATAATAAAGAGGATGTGTAAGAAAACACATCCTCTTTTCTCTCTATAAAAGTCCCACAATCTTTTGTTGCAGGGCTTTTACCTATTGTTTCATACGACATTTGAAACCATAAGATTTCGATTCATTGTCGCAAGTTAGTTCGTAATGAAACGCTTATCACATTTTGTGAGTAAGTCTCTCAGCATAAGAAAGTTGAGGTCTTCCCCGTTAGGGAAGTCATCGACCTTCATTGGCATCAAGGTGGTGGGGCTTAATACCTGCGCCTTCTAATGGGAATCCCTTAGGAGAATATTTAAAAGGATGACCGATTGGAACCCAGTAGTCACATTCCGTACGTGGTCTTAAACAAACGAGGATTACCACCAGTATCACCCGCAGAAGGCGTACCCACAACGATAGCATCACCACTTTCTTTCATTGTTATCAGGAAGCTCTCAGCAGCAGAAACCGTAACAAGTCCCGAAAGAATAATCACCTTACCTTTATAACTATCTGGAGAAGGCGACAATGTTGTGCCGTCCCAAATAGTTCGTTTGCCTTTATTAGGTGCTGTGCTGAAATCTCCGACACTACTACTCCCTCCACCGTTATTACGAATGTCCACTATAAGGAATGGCAGGCGGTTTAAAGACGCAAAAGCTTTGCTAAACTGCTTGTCAACTCCATCCAACATACTTCTCACATCTATATATCCAACCTTTGAAGAAAGTTTCTTCCATGTCACGTCTTGCACTTTATCCTTTGTAGGGATATACTGAGATTGCAGATGAACGGTGAGCGTTAGAGGTTTGCCTTGTCGGATAACGTCCAGCTTCTTCACCGAATCCGTATAGCTACATAATATACTCTTTGCCGCTCTAGAGTAACGGTCGGCATCTGTAGAAGCCGAAACATACTTGGTGTAATCAGTTACCCATTTATTCACTGGCACCCCGTCTACCGCCACAACCTCGTCTTTATCCAGCAAACCTGCCTTTACAGCGAAGTCAGAAGGTTTGTCAACAAACACCCGATCATCAATCACTGTGATATTTGCACCTTGTATAAACCAAGGTTCCTCTATGGATACATTATTAGCGTGAGCACATTTCAGGCTACTAAAAAGTTCCTTTATCAACAATGAATAAGCCACCTTCGACTGCATTGTGTCAAGACGTTGAAGGCAGGCGGTATGAATTGAGTCGAGGTTTAAATGCTTCTGTATCTTTATATGCATACTTGTCCTTGATGACGTTAAACATCTCTTCAAAGTCATTTCGGAAATCTTTTGGCTCGACAGGTATCTTATCAGCATTATACGCTTGTACATCTTCCCATTTTAAAGACGTACGTTCCTGATTCCAAACATAAAGAACAAAGGCTGTAACTACCATCCTAAAAACACAAAGGTAAATAAAATAAAGCTTCTTCATAATATTTTAAATGGTAATAAATTGTTCGTCACAAAAGATATAAAATATCTTTTATAAAACAAATAACAATATATAAATAAGACCAATAATTGCAATTACTTTCTCGCTGAATGTTCGAGAACAGCTTTGCAACAAGTCTTTCTATTCTAAGTAACTGGGAAAGACAATAAAACAAAATCACCAACGTTATATAATGTATGAAACGTAAGAATATTCAGAAATACATATTACTACTATTGTTCATGCTGACAGCCCAGTTAGTATTTGCACAATCGTTCACCCTTCAAGGTAAGGTTTCCGACAAGGATGGCAACCCTATTGAATTGGCTTCTGTCATGGTGGTTACGCAAGGAAAACTGTCGATGACCAACCTAAAAGGCGAGTTCAATATGCAGTTGCAGAGTGAAGACTCTGTGAAGGTGCGCTTCTCAATGATTGGCTACAAGACCAAGACGAGGGTTCTTGTGCGTCCAAAGGGAAAGCAGACACTACTCATCCAACTTGCTGACGACAACGCATTGGAGGAGGTTGTAGTGCAGGCCAAAGCCAAACAGCACGGAACAACAGAAGAATTGGATATTCAAAAAACCAAACAAGGACCATCGACTTCGGGCAATGCTGTCGAAGAAATGGTACAGACTCAGGCGGGTGTTTCAACCCACTCGGAGCTATCTTCACAATATAACGTTCGTGGTGGAACATTCGACGAAAACTCTGTCTATATCAATAATATAGAAGTATTCCGCCCCTTCCTTGTGCGAAGCGGACAGCAAGAAGGACTCTCTGTCATCAATCCCGACATGGTTGAGGGTGTTGGTTTCTCAACCGGTGGATTCGAAGCGAAATATGGTGACAAGATGAGTTCGGCTTTGGACATCACCTATAAGCGTCCGAAGAAGACGGAAGCCTCCATCTCAGCCTCTCTCTAGGTGCCAGTGCCTACCTCGGATTAGCTACGAAAGAGTTGACATGGGACCAATGGTGGCGTTATAAAACCAATCGTTACCTCCTTGGTTCACTCCAGACAAAGGGCGAATATCGTCCGTCATTCCTTGATTATCAGACTTATCTCTCATGGCAAACCCAACAAACGTTGGCAGATAGATTTCATCGGTAACATCTCTGAAAACCGCTATAACTTCGAGCCAGAAGACCGTGAGACAAACTTTCGGAACGCTGCAGAACGTGAAGAAGTTCCGTGTTTACTTCGATGGACAAGAGAAAGACCTCTTCCGCACCTTCTTCGGTTCGTTGGCTATCACACGCCATTTGAGTTCACGCACCGACCTATCCCTCCTCGCATCGGCTTTCACAACGAAGGAGCAGGAGCGTTATGACATTCAAGGGACAGTACTGGCTGACACAGACCGAGACGTCTGAGAAACCTCGGTGTGGGTACGTATATGCAGCATTCTCGCGACTACTCTCAACGCTGACGTGAAGAGTTTGAAGCTGATGATGCAGCATCGTGCAGGCAAACATAAGATTGAGGGCGCAGTGACCTATAAGCTTGAGAACATCAAGGAGAACTCTGCCGAATACGAATATCGTGATTCTGCGGGTTATAACGTCCCTCATACGGGTCGTGACTTGAAGATGATTTACTCGCTTCTGGGCTCGCAACGAACTCAAGGCGAAACGCTTTGAAAGCTACTTGCAGGACACATGGGAACTTCCAGACTCGTGACTCTGTGCCAACGCTTTTCACACTGAATTATGGCGTACGCTTTGCGCATTGGGACTTCAACGGTGAGAGCCTATTCTCTCCACGTGCATCGCTGACCATCACACCGGGCAGAAACCGCAATCTTAGTTTCCGCATTGCAGGTGGTATCTACTATCAGGCACCATTCTATAAGGAGCTCGCGACACGTCAATCGTCAGTGATTGTCACCTACGCAACGCTCAATCAGAAGATTCGTGCACAGCAGTCTATCCACGCATTGGCAGGTATGACCTATCGCTTTGAGATGTTAGGTCGTCCGTTTAAGTTCACTGCGGAGGCTTATTATAAGGCTCTCTCTCGCCTCGTTCCTTACTCAGTTGACAATGTGAAGGTGACGTATTATGGTGAGAATACAGCCACAGGACACGCAACGGGTCTCGACCTTAAACTCTTTGGTGAGTTCGTTCCGGGTGCTGACTCATGGCTGACGCTGAGTGTGATGAACACGAGTATGAAGTTGAATGGTAAGAGTATTCCGCTCCCAACCGACCAGCGTTATGCGCTCAACCTTTATTTCACTGACTTCTTCCCAGGTACAACACGTTGGCGTATGTCGCTGAAATTAGCATACGCAGATGGTCTTCCATTCTCTGCTCCACACAAGGAATTGGAGAATAACACCTTCCGTGCACCCGCTTACAAGCGTGCCGACATCGGTATGAGCTACCGCCTATTAGACAACAACGATGGCCGTCGTAATACTATCTTTAAGAATATTTGGCTCGGTTTGGACTGTTTGAACCTCTTTGGTATCAATAACGTCAACTCTTACTATTGGGTGACAGACATTGCTGGACAGCAGTATGCTGTTCCAAACTATCTCACGGGGCGACAGATAAATGGTAGGGTGACGGTGGAGTTTTAGGCCTCACCCCCCCAGCCCCCTCTCCTACAGAGAGGGGGAGTAGATAGCGAGATACCCCTATTGGTTGGAAAAGCTGTTTAGTTATTCTTTAGCAAATTATTACCAGCACTCCCCCTCTCTGCAGGAGAGGGGGTTGGGGGGTGAGGCTTTTTTAGTCATTCCTAAGCAAACGGTTCCGCACTCCCCCTCTCTGTAGGGAGAAGGAAGTTGGGGAGTGAGGCTTTTCTTTCCGTTTCTACAAACAACTTATTCTAATTTTAATTGATTTTTGTAAACTATTTTCGTGCATATCAAAAATCAATACATGCTCTTTAAGCTTTGAAAAGACGCCTAATTGACTTGCAAAAGACGCCCTTTTGAGCTCTTACTAACGCCCTTTTGAAGTCTTATTAAGCACCTTTTCATACGCTACCTTTCAACTAATTGATAGCAAGCAACTTACACAAGGTGTGAAAATTGCCAATTTATCGTCATTTCTTAGCTTACAAGTCAGCTGATTTGTAATGAAATTTTCAAAAACAAAAGAGGATATATCAGACGAGCTGACATATCCTCCTTGAGAGCTATTTACCCATATTGGCATTAGAGCCTAAACTGATTTTTAATATTGCGGGCTTTTGTCCAATTTGGGTTTAATAAAGGTATTGTTCGAACTTACTTCTCTAAGATGTTCTCTTTCTTGCGGATAGG
>BNJS01003483.1_pt1 | contig 29277 bp, 36 predicted proteins | sample 8540461 | NCBI WGS metagenome assembly BNJS01 (sample SAMD00202454, study PRJDB9452) | human saliva metagenome | isolation source: human saliva | place: Japan | reverse complement strand
AGTTACGTATTGCCATATGAGTTCGGCAAAACGTTCTGGTGCCTGGATGCATAGGCGGCGCGTTGCGCTGGTGATGCGATAGATGGCATCGTGCACGGTTTCGCCGTGGAGCAGATAGCCGCGATTGAGCACGGCTTCCGACTCTTCGTTGTACCACCAAGGAGTTCTTTGGTCATGAAAGAAGATGCGATTGAAGAAAGGAGAAAGAAAACGAGTAGCGTGGAGCCGTGACTGCGACGTCACGACAAGCGATAAGGAAAGCACCGCGGTGCCGATCAGAAGAGTCGTCTTCGGTGATGGACTTGTCGTGTTTGAGGGTAGGCCGTGGGGCGCTTGGCGAGAAAAGTCGTCGAGCTCGTTGGCAAAAACGTTTTCGTCGAACCAAAGCACGGCTTATAGGCTTCGCCGATACGTTGTAGAGCTTGTCATATCCCAGCTGAGTCAACGCATTGTCCACACGGGCGCGCATAAAGTCGAGCAGGTTGGCCTTGGTGAAGAGAGGAAGTTCGCCTCGTAGATCCAATCGACAACCGGTTTGCTAAGAGAGGTATTCGCACTTCTCGACCGTTTCCTGCGAGGACGCACTCTGGGAATTCGAAGATGTGCTGCAACAACTAGACGCCGCATCGGCGGGTCTGCTCATCAATGGAGGTCCGCGATGATGTTCGACGTCTTCATGTAGCCACGGAAATGCGTGAACGACAGGATATTGGCGAACTGGGCAGAGAGGAATTCTCAATGACGATGACAAAGAAGAGCAATTGCTCAACAAACGTCTTTGCCGAGTGAAATGCTCGTCGATGAGGGCGAGTTTGTGGCGAAAACGAATTTCGATGGGATGCTTGAACTCATCATTGTAGCCAAGCACTTCCAGCAAACGGAGAATGGGCCATGGCGTGAGCGATGCTCGCACTCGGCAAAAGTGGCGCCGAGGCCATTGAATTCGGGTTTGGGCAGATGCTTGTGAGATCGCCCCCAGAAAGTTTTGACGGCTACCTCCACTTGCGCGATGCCGGAGTAAGCTGCGTTTCACCACTTCGCGCTCGATGTCGGTGAGATGGAGGCGAAGTGCTGCACATCGGAGGTGAATTCCACTTCACTGTGCACCCAGAAGGTTTTGTCATCTTATCCACGAAATCCATCGTTTCGGGATACTCGAAAGGCTTGAAATTGACGCGTTTATCAAAATACTCATGAGAAATAGTCTGTGATTTGAGCACAAAGGTACATCATTTTCCGGAGAACCTCGCTCATGCTTCCGATCAATTTGCGGCGTGTGAGAAAAAGAGGGGGAAAAGCTTTTGGTCACGCGCCGTAAATTGTATATTTGCGGGCATCACAACCCGTTACCTGTGGCTACGCACGAAACTCCACGACTATTTTGTTCCGTACGGAAGGAACAAAAATCGGAACGCGAAAAACAAATCTATCGACACGACTTATGCACTGGATTTCTTCCTTCTCGGTCTTACAGCCGGCTTTTCCTTTACATTATGGTATTGGAGACTTTTCTCACCGATTCTCTACCACCGCTCGCACCTTCAAGATGTCCGGTCGACGACCTGCGCAAGCCCGCTCTGAACACGATGAAAAACCTGGCGTTCTACCGGCTCGTGGGCGCCGTATGCTTTATGCTCTCCTTTTTCTCCCTGACGGGCGAGAAGTGGCGGCGGTGTTCTTCGCTTTTGGCCTTGTCGCTGCGATCTACGGGGCTATTTCTCCTCAATTTAGCATTTTTGTTCAAACAAGGGACGCTGCCTTTTCCTCGGCTGGTGAGCCTGATCTAGGCTGTGAGTTTTAGCCTTTCAGCAACGGCACCGCTTTGACTTTCATCGTTCAAAGCGGTGCTGTTAGTCATGGAAGAAAAGAGGCTGCACGGTCAGGCAATATTGGCACCAATCGCAGAGCTGACTCGACAGTTTCGGGACAACGAGCTAACTGAAAAAGGGATGCCAAGACAATATATTTTCAACTGTTGCGTCGGAAAAGCGGAGAGCGGTATTGGATATTGCTCACCTCGAAACGACTAAACGGGAGCAACTATAACACAAAGCTCTTTTCCGTAGAAAAATGCGAGTGTAGGCCAGAGTTGATGTAGATCATTACGAAAACTCTCACGCAGGTATCGCTTTTCGAACGTTGATAAAGATAAGACTTGTACTTGCATCAACAATGACGGGCGTTTCGGCAAACTTCAGCACGATATCTGGTTCAAGATAGTGTAACATCGCCAAATCGAAGTAGCCCCCTTGTCCGACGTATCTGGGGTTGCAAAACCATCTCTCTATGCGCTTGACCGTTTGCTCGAATATCCACCGCACATAACGCTCGAAAATAAAAGCGACATCAATGCGCCACGCATAAGACTCGCTATGTTTTTGCAGAATGATGCGATTGGCGATTTCCTTGGTGCGCTTAATGACGGCAAATCGGTCGCTCCGGAATGGAACAGATCAGGTTTCTCTCACTCACCCGCGAAGCTGCAGACTCCAGTCGGGGTAATAACCAGCCACAGATTCCTATAATTGTGCGGTAGCAGGGCTTCTAAACAAGCCTTGCTTTGATCAGAGCACTGTGACAGGTACTGAGGAAATCCTTTCGAATGAGAAAATGGCTTTTTCAGAAATCAGCCCCGAGTCTCTTTTCGAGTCTCGAGGCTTGTCTGTAAAATGGCGGCGACCTACTCTCCCGCGGGTGTGCAGTACCATCGGCGCGGTCGGGCTTAACTCTCTGTTCGGAATGGGAAGAGGTGGAACCCCGTCGCTATAACCACCGGAAATATCTCTTGAACACGCGCTGTGTATAGTTGAATCTACAACCCTCTGTAGTCGATCTCACCTCGTTTCGGAGAGTGATTGCAAAAAGTAAGCGACAGCTTGAGTATCATCTGCTGCTGGAAGGAAAGTTTCAGGGCGATTAGTAGTGCTCGGCTTTGACGTCGCCGTCTTTACACCTGCACTTATCAACGTTGTCGTCTACAACGACCCTAATAAGGAAATCTAATCTTGTGGCCGGCTTCGCACTTAGATGCTTTTCAGCGCTTATCCGATCCCGACTTAGTTACCTGGCGGTGTGGCTGGCGCCACAACCGGTAAAACCAGAGGTCAGTCCAACACGGTCCTCTCGTACTAGTGTCAGAGCCACGCAAATTTCCTGCGCCCACGATAGATAGAGACCGAACTGTCTCACGACGTTCTGAACCCAGCTCGCGTGCCACTTTTAATGGGCGAACAGCCCAACCCTTGGGACCTTCTCCAGCCCCAGGATGTGACGAGCCGACATCGAGGTGCCAAACCACCCGTCGATATGAGCTCTTGGGAGGGATCAGCCTGTTATCCCCGGAGTACCTTTTTATCCTTTTGAGCGATGGCCCTTCCATACGGAACCACCGGATCACTATGCTCTGCTTTCGCACCTGATCGACTTGTAGGTCTCTCAGTCAAGCGCCCTTTTGCCATTACACTCTACGGCCGGTTACCAATCGGCCTGAGGGCACCTTTAGAAGCCTCCGTTACGCTTTTGGAGGCGACCACCCCAGTCAAACTACCCACCAAACGCGGTCCTCCCATCAAGGGAGTTAGGAACCAGACAGCCGAAGGGCCGTATTTCAACAGCGACTCCACGAACACTGGCGTGCCCGCTTCAAAGTCTCCGGCCTATCCTACACATCGACTGCCCGGTTACAACGTTAAGCTATAGTAAAGGTTCACGGGGTCTTTTTCGTCCCATCGCGGGTAATCGGCATCTTCACCGATACTACAATTTCACTGGAATCATGGTTGAGACAGTGTCCAGATCATTACACCATTCGTGCAGGTCGGAACTTACCCGACAAGGAATTTCGCTACCTTAGGACCGTTATAGTTACGGCCGCCGTTTACCGGGGCTTCAATTCAAACCTTCGACTTGCATCTAAGCTCTCCTCTTAACCTTCCGGCACCGGGCAGGTGTCAGACTGTATACTTCATCTTTCGATTTTGCACAGCCCTGTGTTTTTGTTAAACAGTTGCCTGGACCTATTCTCTGCGCCTCGCCTTGCGACGAGGACCCCTTTATTGCGAACGTACGGGGTCAATTTGCCTCAGTTCCTTTAACCATGAATCTTCCAAGCGCCTTAGTATATTCTACCCGACTACGTGTGTCCGTTTACGGTACGGGTATCTAAAGGGTTAAGCTTTAGCGGATTTTCTCGGGAGTAGGGATTACCTTTCGCTATTGCATTGTCCGAAGACGCTGCATACTATCGACTTTCAGCTCGGATGGGTGGATTTGCCTGCCATCCTCAACACCTACGATCTTTAACGAGCTATTCCGTCAGCTCGCGGAAGTGTCACCCTCCGTCTCCACATCGCCCCAATAGATAGTAACGGAATATTAACCGTTTCTGCCATCGGCCTCTCCATTAGGGATGAGCCTTAGGATCCCGACTGACCCAGGGACGATTAACGTTGCCCTGGAAACCTTAGTCTTTTCGGCGAGAGTGCATCTCACACTCTTTATCGTTACTTATACCTACATTTGCTTTTCATGAAGCTCCACCCGAGGTTGTCCCTCGAGCTTCAAGGCCGCATGAATGCTCCCCTACCGATGTCATTAAGACATCCCACGGCTTCGGCACCGGGCTTAATACCCGATTATTATCCATGCACGGTCCCTCGACTAGTGAGCTGTTACGCACTCTTTGAATGAATGGCTGCTTCCAAGCCAACATCCTAGCTGTCACGGGGACCACACTTCGTTAGTTTAACTTAGCCCGGATTTCGGGGCCTTAGCCGGTGATCAGGATTCTTCTCCTCTCGGGCGTGGACCTTAGCACCCACGCCCTCACTCCCGGGCTTAGCCTGTGTGCATTCGGAGTTTGTCTGGACTTGATAGGCGGTGAAGCCCTCGCATCCAATCAGTCGCTCTACCTCACACAGGGAACGCCCGAGGCTGCACCTAAATGCATTTCGGGGAGTACGAGCTATCTCCAAGTTTGATTGGCCTTTCACTCCTACCCTCACCTCATCCAGAAGCTTTTCAACGCTTATCGGTTCGGTCCTCCATCCCGTGTTACCGGACTTCAACCTGGACAAGGGTAGATCACTTGGTTTCGCGTCTGCCACCGCCGACTATGCGCCCTATTCAGACTCGCTTTCGCTTCGGTTGCGCGCATCATTGCGCTTAACCTTGCCGACGACGGCAACTCGTAGGTTCATTATGCAAAAGGCACGCCGTCACATCTTACAGATGCTCCGACCGCTTGTAGGCGTACGGTTTCAGGAACTTTTTCACTCCTCTGACAGAGGTGCTTTTCACCTTTCCCTCACGGTACTGGTTCGCTATCGGTCTCTTACGAGTATTTAGCCTTGGCGGATGGGCCCGCCGGATTCAGACAGGATTTCACGTGTCCCGCCCCTACTCAGGATACCACTATGGCCGATTCGATTGTCGAGTACGAGACTGTCACTCTCTATGGTCGTTCTTTCCAAAACGTTCCTCTAATCGAAACCAAGTCCAACGTCGTGGTCCTACAACCCCGTGAAGGCCGAGACCTCCACGGTTTGGGCTCTTCCCGTTCGCTCGCCACTACTAGGGGAATCATTGTTATTTTCTTTTCCTGAGGGTACTAAGATGTTTCAGTTCCCTCGTTGGCCTCCTGTAGCAGGATGACAGTCTTCAACCTGCGGGTTGTCCCATTCGGAAATCTGCGGATCGACGGTCTCACCTTCCACAGCTTATCGCAGCTTATCACGTCCTTCATCGCCTGCTAAGAGCCTAGGCATCCACCATGCGCCCTTTTGTGCTTTCTCTTCGAACCGAACTACTCAATTAAGAGCGTCGGCGGCAGAACTACTTAAAAGCTGTCGTCCCGTTTTACCTTTGTATTACTACTTGGGAGTATTGTGGTTTCGTAGACCCGTAGACGAGTAAAGCTCGTTTACGTCGTTTACGCACATCATCAATACTTCATGTTGCGTGTTCAATATGTCAAAAGATCTCTTGCTTCATCGAGTGAAGCGAAGTGGAGAATATCAGATTCAGAACCGATGACCTCTTGCATGCCATGCAAGCGCTCTAGCCAGCTGAGCTAATCCCCTTATGAGCTATTGCTCATTGCGAGAATAAACGAATGGAGATATAAGATGTAATGGCCAACTTCTGCGAAGATAAGACATTCAGCTCCTAGCTTCCAGAAAGGAGGTGTTCCAGCCGCACCTTCGGTACGGCTACCCTTGTTACGACTTAGCCCCAATCACGGTTTTACCCTAGGCCGACCCTTGCGGTCACGGCTTTCAAGCACCCGGCTTTCATGGCTTGACGGGCGGTGTGTACAAAGCCCGGGAACGTATTCACCGCGCCATGGCTGATGCGCGATTACTAGCGAATCCAGCTTCACGGAGTCGGGTTGCAGACTCCGATCCGAACTGAGAGAGGTTTTAAAGATTAGCATCCCGTCGCCGGGTAGCGGCCTTCTGTACCCCCATTGTAACACGTGTGCGGACGTAAGGGCCGTGCTGATTTGACGTCATCCCCACCTCCTCCACATCTTGCGATGGCAGTGTCCACGGGTGCCCGGCATTACCGATGGCAACCGAGGAGAAGGGGTTGCGCTCGTTATGGCACTTAAGCCGACACCTCACGGCACGAGCTGACGACAACCATGCAGCACCTCAACGGTGTCCGAAGAAAAATCTATCTCTAGATCCTGTCACCGTTAGTTCAAGCCCGGGTAAGGTTCCTCGCGTATCATCGAATTAAACCACATGTTCCTCCGCTTGTGCGGGCCCCCGTCAATTCCTTTGAGTTTCACCGTTGCCGGCGTACTCCCCAGGTGGTATACTTAATGCTTTCGCTAGGCGGCTTACTGTCTATCGCAAACCGCGAGTATACATCGTTTACTGTGTGGACTACCAGGGTATCTAATCCTGTTTGATACCCACACTTTTTCGAACCTCAGCGTCAGTTGCAGCCCGGACGCCTGCCTTCGCGATCAGGTTCTTCGTGATATCTCAGCATTTCACCGCTACCACAATTCCGCATCCCTGTCTGCACTCAAGATCGCCAGTTTCAACGGCAATGCATGGTTGAGCCACCCTTTAACCGCTGACTTAACAATCCGCCTACGCTCCCTTTAAAACCCAATAAATCGGATAACGCCTGGACCTTCCGTATTACCGCGGCTGCTGGCACGGAATTAGCCGGTCCTTTTTCTGAAGGTACATACAATAAGGGACACGTCCCTTTTTTTATTCCCAACTAAAAGCAGTTTACAACCCGGAGGGCCGTCATCCTGCACGCTACTTGGCTGGTTCAGGCTCTCGCCCATTGACCAATATTCTCCTGCTGCCTCCCGTGAGTCTGGACCGTGTCTCAGTTCAGTGTGGGACCCTTCCTCTCAGAACCCTACCGATCGCAGAGGCTAGGTGGGCCGTTACCTGCCTACTACTAATCGGACGCATCACCATCTCATACCGATAAATCTTTGGTTACCCTCCCATGCGAGAAAGCAACAACATCGGGTATTAATCTTACTTTCGCAAGGCTATCCCCAGTATGGGAGGCAGGTTTGATACGCGTTACGCACCCGTGCGCCGTCGCCGGCATTGAAAGCAAGCTTTCAGCCGCTGCCCCTCGACTTGCATGTGTTAAGCCTGTAGCTAGCGTTCATCCTGAGCCAGGATCAAACTCTTCATTAAATATGATATTTTGTTTATTTTCTGTTTCAGAATGTCGTATCCATTGAATCGTAGATTGACGTTAGCATAACAATCTCTGAGATCATTCATTACCCTGAGCACCTACTTGAAAACAAGTAAATGCTTCGTTGTTCTTATATCTCCTTGATTCGTTTATGAGTAAGTCAAATTATCGCTGCAATCTTATTGGTTAGCGTTGCTTCCCGATTGCAGTGCAAAAGTACGGTGTTCTTCCGAAAACTCCAAAGGGTTTCATGAAAATCCAGTTTTTCTCAAAACCCCGCGGATTTGCAATCTCATCATATTGCAGAATCACCCCGTTTCATCGATATTCGGCATAAGAAAAAGGAGGCGAGCTTTTCATCCAAAAAGCACGCCTCCCGAAAATCGTCACGCCAAAATCGCCAAATCACCCTCTCTTTTTCTCCGCTCTGCAATCAACGCATTGAGCTCTTCTCTTCGTCTTTCACTGATCCAACGACGAACAAAAGATGTTAGATAGTGGCTACTCAATGGAGAGACACACGATCAACCGCATTCAAAGAGTTGCCAAAAGCACTCATAAATTCTGTCGCGTCTGTGCCAAGATGCAAAAGCCAAAAATCCTCGATACATCAAGATTCCCGGAACCATCGGTATGACACCGGGTATAGTCAGGACGTGGTTAGGACTTCTCGTTGCATGTACGAGCGCACAGCCAACAATGAAATGAGCGTTGCGCCCGCCAAAGAACCAAGTATGAGTCCTTGGGTGCAAATCAAAGGCAATAAAATTGCGAAGGCACATGCCTAACACCTCAAGAAAAGAGCTACAATGGGGAAGGGAACGCCTGGGAACGCATTGAAGATCATGCCGAACCCCATGGCAGAAATGCGGTCACGATCGCAGCTTCCCAATAAGAAATGATGGGTTTGCATGCTCAAATTGCCCAAAAATTGGTCACCCCACACACACTCACGGCCAATACTATGCCGAAGGTCATTGATGCAATTTGCAAGGGCGGCATTCCCCAGGCGCGCCAGTCCGACGAGCAAATAGTTGTCGAGCATGTCGTCAAGGAAATTGATCAGGGCTACTCCGGTACCAGGAACAAAAGCACTACACAGGAAAGGATGGTAGGGGCATTTCGTGAACCCTTCGGGCAGAAGGAGGAACATCAACCAAGCGGTGAGCGTGGCAATGAACGCGGTGAGCGCCGTCACCATATAGAAATTGAAGCGGTTGGTCAACATAAAGTGGCGAACCGTAAAAGCCGACAAGCCTGAAATCATGGCGAATGAATGAAGGCCAGCTCCCCGAACAGAACTGCAAATCCTCCACTGCCCAGAGCGGCACCCAGCGTGACCACCCATGCGGATAGTCGGGTTGCGTCAAAGTTGGGGCGCTCAATTTCCGCTCAAACGATTTTATAGACTCGTCTTCGCGGATGGCTTTTCCATGCGAGCTGGCTCATCGGCCAGCACCTTCATGTTATGGTGGTGTTTGTCAGAATGAACAAACCGGCTGAACAGAATGCGTTTCGTCACAATAGCTGACCTTGACTGTTCCGTATAGGATGTCTATGTGCCAAATTGGCATTGTCCAACCCCAAAAATGCCGCAACTCTGCGCATATTGCGAATAGTCTGGTTGCTGTCTGCTGCACTTTCCATCAAAATGATGCCCACCTTAACCAGAATGTTGAGCTTTCGATATAAATGCCGCGGGTCTGTTTTTATGTAGTAGCTGCCATAGCGAATAACTATCGAGCTAGAAGACAAAGTTACGAAATGCTTTAAATTACTCACACCGAAAGTAGGCAAAAACAAAAAGCCTCAATCTGCATTTGCAAATTGAGGCTCTGTTGTCGGCGCAGTGCATCATTTTTGTTCTTCGCTGCATCGCTCTTTTTCGTAAACGTCTTTCAGAGAATCTCTGCGTTCGTAGATTCTCTCGGGGCTCTTTTGACCTTCTTGCGTAATGGTGGTCTCACCATGAGCGGCTATCAGTCAGGATCGATGCCACTTGCTGTCTTGATAGACCGGCGTGAAATACATCATTGTCGTCGCGTCCGGTGTTCCGTTTCGCCCTTTCATGAGTACCACGTCGCGCGCCACTTCGTTTTTATCGGCGGCGTAGAACGCGGCATACTCGATGGGTAAGCATCGAAATCGAAGTTTTTCAGAAGCTGACGTAGTCGTCCATCTCTTATTTGAGAGGAGCTCCATCTCACTTCGGCACCTGCGGGACGGAATAAAAGCATCTGCGCCGCATCGTAGTACTTTTTGTTCTTCAAGAAACCAAAGATTGTGCGATGGTCTGCTGCACATCTGCCCATCCTTCTTAGTCATGTTTTTGTTCGAACTCTGGTAGGTTGAGGCCCTGTTGCTTTTCGGACTTGCAACGGTGCAAGCCGTGAAAGAGCATGCCCACTGTCAGAAGGGTTAAAGCGAGGAATTGTTTCATCATCATGTCCTTGAAATAAAAGCAAAACGAGCAGGCAAGCCTGCACTAGCACTCCGCATTATTCGTGGGTCTTGTAATCGAGGTGCTTGCGACGCGTGTTGTTCGTGTCGTTGTTGAGCGTACCCTTGATGGTTACGGTGATGTGCATCGAATGCACCCACAGGTAAGCCACCTTAACGGTACACGCACGTGGTAGTCCTTGAAGGCCTTCTGCTGCGTGGTGTAAGTGAACGAGGGCATATGAGCTACATAATAAGCTGTGTAACCGGGCACCACGGGAACCGACAATGGCGATATACCACCACTCATGTGGAGACCACGTTCACCGAAGGTCTCAACGAGCTTGGTGTTGCTGATGCTGCTCCCGTTGAGGTCGGTCGTCCATTCGCTTTCTTTGGCTACGTAGATGCTTTTGACACCGTAGGGGGTCGCGAGCGTTACGTGATCGTTGGCCAAAGATTTCAGCAGCGTTGCGATCGCGCCAGTCAATGAAGTTGGCAATGTTGGCGAATTCAAGCGATTGCGTGGTCGTGCCGATGTTTGCGTCGCGGAATTCAACAGCACCTTGGAAGTTGAGGTCGAGCGGACGGAGGAACTTCACATCGAATTCCGTGTCGCCGTTCGTCTTAACCACCTTCTCTTCGCCCTGTGCGCAAAACCGTAGTTACACTAACCTACGCGAGCGGTGAGGGTCTGAAGCTTGTTGAGTTCCTTGTGACCCATTGTTCAAGAGAACCCTGCGTGGTCGGGTTGTTGAGCAACTCGATGGTACCAACCTTATCGTTGGTGATCTGAGCGATCTTCGTGCCATTAGCATAGAGTTCGCTTCTGTACCGTTGACGGTGAGCTTGTAATTCTTACCATCCGTTCCGGGAACGAGGTCTTCCTTAGGCATAACGAAGCGCCAGCAGAGTGCACCGAACTCAAGACAGCCTGAGAGTAGCCCGAGAGAGAAGTAATCTTCACCGTACCGCTCTCGTAGCTCTCGTTGATCGAGTACATAAACTTTTCGAAGCGGTTGAACTGCGTGTTGTTGGGTTCGATGTAGAAGTGCATACGCAATTCCTTCTCATCCGTGCGGATGTTGTTCTTGAACCAGTCGTTGCTGATGCGTTCACCGGCGAAGGTAGCCTCAGGAGCAGCCTGTTCAGTTGCAGGATTGTGGTTCAACTTCACAAAGAAGTAAACGTTAGTATCGCTCTTCTTCTGCACCTTGACGTAAGTAGCCATGCTTCCACCGGCCTTGAGGCTGGCAACCTGAGACTTCTTGATGTTGTCCCAAACGAGGTTCTTGCCATCGGCGCTAAGTTTCACCTGACCGAGCACCTTGTCGGCAGGTGCATCAGTAGCAACTTGGTTGTTCAAGGTGAATTGCGTCAACTCGCCTGCATTGTTCTTCACGAATTCCCACTCAGTAGCTTCGAGCGAAGCCTTGTCCTTGATGACCTTAGCGGGATCTTCGACGCCAGCAGTGTATTCGGCAGCGCGCGCCGTTGTTGCTGCAGGTGAACTTGAGTTCGTTCTTGTTGGTGAAGTCCGTGATAACAGCGTCCTTCTGCGAGATGTGTACCGTGAAGAAGCCGAGCGTAGCAACATCTTCCGTACCGTGAACGAGAGTTACACGAACGGTACCGTCTTACCTACGTTTACGAAGGGCTTGTTGGCATCGTAATTCGCCTTGATGACACCGGTTTTGCTGTCGAGCGTGAATGCTTGTAAGACTTGTCGTTATCAGTAGTCTTCACGAGACGATATTCGTAGTGAAACCGTTCTTCGTGAGGCGGCTCACAGCTTCAGCTGCGTTCTCATCCATAGCGATGGTCGTACCATCCTTCTGAACGCCGTTGGTGCGGATCAACTAGCGATAGCCAGGAGTCACCCTCGTTATTGATATTCCAACCACTCGGTTTTCGTGACCCTTTGTCTGCAGCAGCCACTTGTTTCTTCTTGAGATCGAAGATTTCGAGCTTGCTGAATTGGTTCGTGTAGATAGCATCGTAAGCCGAAGTGATGATGCGGGGCGTAGCACAGAGCCTTGTGCTGGAGGGGCGGCGGTGGTAACCATCCATCGACATCGATATCCTTCGTTACGCCCTGGATGTCAGGGACGAGCTTTAGCGACCGTTTTCAACCGTAGCCTTCTTCACCTTGATCACAGCAGCGCTGTTCGTACCGCGGTAAACGCGATCGATGGGAAGGCAAAGTGAAGTTAGCAGGATCCGTTTTGATCTCAGCACCTGCGGGTTGATGTGGTAAAACCGCCTCAGCGCTAACGGCTGGTGAGCATGCGATTGCCACTTGTCTGCGAGGGAGCCTGCTTATAAACCACAACACCGTCCACAACCTGGTTCACATTCCACTTGTTGTAGCTGAACTGGTTGCTTTCGATGGCTTCGATACCACCGTGGTAGCTATCGGGGGATGAGTTCAAGACCAACGAGGAGGTTGTATTCGAGGAAGTTCAGGCGATTATTGATATTCTGGCAATCTGGTCTCTGGAGAGGTCCCACCTGAGCTTCGATGAGTCTATCAACCTCTTCCTTCGTGGGACGCTTCTTGAGTTCGGTCTTCACTTCCAGTAAGACCGGTATTCACCAGATCGAGAGCATTTTGAAGATCGGTGATGCCCAGCCTTCTTGTTGGCATCAGCAGCCTTATTAGCAGCAGCAGCGGCCGCGCTTGCTGTCAGCAACACCTTGTTCGAGCTTGCCGATCTTATTCAGTGCGTCGATTTGCGCTTGGCTGAGGAAGTTCTTCTCCTCAACAGCCTTGTACGCGATCTGCGAACTTCTGGTTCACTTCCAGCTGTGCATCGACACGTTTGCCGCATAACTCATCGCACTTTTAACGGGTTCGCCCGCACCTTCGTATTGAGCTTATCCTCGAGCGTAGTTACGCTACCTTGAGCAGTCTGAATATCGAGGGCGATGTCGGCACTTTTGGTGAATCTCGGTCTTGTCAGCCTTGTCGTACGAGCGTCTCCAACTGAGCTTTCGCATCTTCGAGCAACCGCTTCTACTCTCTTTTCGAGGCGCTACGATGTCGGTTATGCGATAGCATTCTGAGCCGAGTAGTCGTGGCGTAGGCTTTCTGAATCATCCTTCTTAGCGTGGTCAGCAAGTTTGCCTTCGATCCTCACCAGCCTTCTTATTAGTTGCATCGAGATCCTCTCTGCTTAGCGTAGTCCAGCGAGTTTGCGCTCGATCTCACCCAGCAACCTTCTTTGATGAGTTGCATCGAGATCCTTCTGCTTAGCGTAGTCAGCGAGTGCGCTTCGATCTCTCACCAGCCCTCTCTTGTTGGCGGCTTCGAGCCGACCTTCAAGTTGATGATTTGTCCATTCAGGTCGTTTCTTGACCGCCAGAGATCAGCCTTGTCGGCATGCGATCTCTTTGCGAATGGCAGCAAAATCATCATCGTAGTCCTTGCGGGACACGAAAGAGCAAGCAGGGGCTGCCACAACGAGCAAAACCGGGCAAATGCGCCATTAATGATTTTCTTGTTCATGAGGTTATGAATTGAGTTTATAATTCTGCTGTTTCCGTGGTCTCTCGTTGAGTTTGATTTCCACCGGGTGTATGCAAACCTAACACACCGACCTTTCGAGAGTGGAACGGGCACTCGAGAGTTCTTTCTCTTGCGACTAACGCACGTCGCAGTTGCGGTTCGTGAGGATATATTCCACTCCTTCACTGACGCCGCAAATTTAGGACAAACGCAGAGTTGCCAAACGTTTCCTGCGTAGGAACTTGTATTATCGCGCAACCTCCCGTCCGATGTCCATCGGGCAAAGCGAAGGAAGGAGCGTCAATATAGCGTGTGTTTGCGGCTCCCCTTCTCGCCGCGGAACAGCAAGCGTACCGACTGTAAACCCACGAAGTTGAACGTAATGAATGGAGTTGCGCAGCCTGGAAATTGTCCAGCCGGTAATCGTGTACAGGTAGCTAACAGTGGAAAGTCCCGCGTAATAGATGCCATTGGTGCGCACCAGCCCCAGCCGGGAGATGCAATCGAACCGCAGTTCTCGATAGTTTGCGGCGCAGTGTTTGCGTCGAGAAAGTTTCCCCGCGTTGATATTTTGTGGCCCAGCGCCGGGGCAGCGCTGACAGAAAAGCAGCCATCCGCGCCAGGGCATGCAGATAGCCGACAGCCGAGCTGAGACGGCGAACCGTCGATAGTTTGATTTTGATCGATGCGCAGCGCCTCGTTCCAGCTGTGCCTGCGGTGAAACTCGCTTTTGAAGAACGCTACTGTTTTCTGCGCATCGAAGTGTAGGGGCCTGGTTGTCGTAGCGTGCGCCCAAGAGCCAGGAACCTGCGCTGCGCACTGCACCGTGCTGAGGGGCGGCGGGATGGAGAAATGGCGATGGTTGAAAACGTAATAGCATTGACTGCGGTGTGTGCGTGTGCATGGCGGAAACGAACATTGCAATTTGCGCATTGTCACGCGCTGAATTCCGTTGCGCTCAGGGGTTAAATTCCCCTTGCTCGTACGCCAGCTGAAATCAGATCCCACACCTTCGAATTGTGGGCCGTCACCGTCCACTCCGACGAATGGCTACCGTAGCGATCGGGCACCACGCCAAACGAATAGCCGGTGTGAGGCCGTGCCACGGATGTGAGGCCGATTTTACGGTGTGCGCCGGCGAGAACGTCAACGCCTGCGATTTTCCTTCGAGACGTCAGTGCCTTGCAACCGATCAGTTGCAAAGAAATGTGCGATATATAATTGTACCTGCCCGCGTAACGATTTCGTTGCGCACATAGGTTGTGTCTACCGTATTGAACAAAGGTGCTCAGCGTCGGCTGAGCAGATCCCACTACAAAATGTTCGCGGTGTCGGCGCCACACGATGCGACAATCTTTCCGGGAACGTTGCGCCAACGCTCTTCTTTTTCTTTTTCCACCGGGTGTATCGGGCCGTAGGGCGAAAAGTCGACTTCCTCACACTGCTTCGGCTCCTCGCCGTTCTTCGCCGATGCGCAACGTGTCGGGCACATAGCGCGCCGCGATGTCGCACTGGCTCGCGGAATACTTCCTTGCAAATTCCACCGTTGTACGTCCCCCACCGCAATCGGCCGCTGCCCATTCGCTTCCGGCGAAAGTAGCAGGGCCTCGCGCCCTTCCACGCGCGGAGAGCAGGGGAAAGGCGAGCAGACAAAAGAAGGGACAGATCGGGCATCCGTTCAGTTAGTCGTAAGCAGAGGGGCCGTTGCAGCCCCTGCAATCAACCGATCTTCTTGAGCGTGCGCAAATAGGCGATGAAAGAATCGGTGACGTAGGCATGTGGTGCGGCAGTTCGTCGGTCTTGGGAAAGAGTTTGACCGATAGCCGTCGCCCCTGTGGTCATGTAGATACCGGCCACAAGCACCAATTTCGTATTGGGGCGAATGGGCACGACACGGCCGTGGGCAGCTGCAAGGAGATGGAAGTCACCCGACCGCGCTTGTCGAGCACGGGAATCACGCCGGAGGTTTGCACAAAGCCCAGTTTGCACTCCGTGTAGCCGAAGTTCATCAAATCGAGCAACTCGCGTCCGGTGTAACGATAGGCATTGAGTTTGTTGGCAAAGGGGAGCACCTCGCCCACATTGAGCACTGTGATGTCGCCCTTCGGGAATCTCGAGCGGATGCTGCCAAATGGCTTACTCCCACCACGAGGGCGTCGTCGGGCAAATGCTGATCTCTGCGATAGGCCGCCGCATAGCTTTCGCACACCAGGCGACCGATGGGGCTCTGACGGCGTGCAATGCGGCGATCGTGCTCGATGGCCTGGTCCGCCTCGGTGAGTTTGCGGCTGGGCAGGATGCCTCGAACAAGGTCGTGTGGTATTGTTCTTCGATTTGTGCCTGCAAAACGAGCCGCCGTTGTAGTCTAATTTCGCTTTGGGGTTGACGCGCACCAGTTCGAGGGTGACTTTCACCACTTGATTGGTCAACGTGTCGACCTCACATTTGAGCATCGAGACGTAAATGCCGTGCCACAATCCCTGCACCACCGGCACGGGACGTTTGCTGTTGCTTTCTCCGATCACGGCCAAGTGCGTATGTCCGGAAAGCACCCACAAAAGTCCGGATTGTCCATCGTCTTGAGGGTTCTCTTCGTCGCGGTCTTCCCACACGGCACGTCCGTCTTTCATTTCCGTCCCGATGTGGCAGAGGATCAAGCGCACGGGAGCGTCGGCCACTTCCTTATAATTGGGCAAATACCGCAGCGAGTCGAGCACGCCGGTGTAATTTCCGTCGAAGGTCAAACCGCTACACGACGCGCGAGGTTTGCCAAGGGGTGTTGCTGGTGCTGAGTCCCACGAAGGCCACATTCACCGTCCGGTGGTCGTTGATGCGCACCGCACCACGGCCCACGGCTCGCACATAGTCGGGTTGTCGGCCGGGTGGCGGCCTCGCGCACGCTGGGCTCCCACGTAGGTCATCCCACCGAACGGTTTCGTCCTCCACGTCGCTCCACTTTTTGGCCAGCACTTCCTGCCCTTCGTCGAATTCGTGGTTGCCGAGCACGCTCACTCGTATGCCCATGTCTTTGAACATCTGGGGCATGAGACTCGTTTTGCGCGTGGCGTTGTAGAAAAAGCTGCCGCCGAAATTGTCGCCTGCCGAAACGGTGACGTTGTGGGGTAGACGCTCTTGAGCGAATCGAGTGTTTGACCACCCATGCGGCCCGGGGACGTTCTGCGCGGATTGGGCAGGAGTTCCCAGGAAATCGTTGAGCGAAATGACGGCAACGGTGACCGTGTTGCGGTCGGCCGCACGGAGCGAGGGAGCGGTGGAGACGAGCGGGCGCACAACAGCGCACCGCCAGAGAGAGTGTTTCATTATGGTCGAAGATTAAAGCTACGCAAAGCGGAAAATGCACCGCCCACGGCTTGTATTGGGCAAAGGTACTCATTTTTGACGGCTCTGCGGCATGAAGCGCGCCGAAAAAGGTTTTTCCTCTCCCCACTCTGTTGTCGTTTTTCGTTCGCGTGCGGAAGCGCGCATTTGTCGCGGAGTGAACTTCCGACAAAACGCGAACTTTGGTGCGCATTTACCCCGCGAAATTTGCCCAAAACGGGGAACTTTCCGAAACAGCGTGACCGAAAATATCGGGCCATGGGCTTTGCCAGTAAATAGCGTCGCTGCGAACGACTACATGAGACCTCGACGTCGGCAGGCCGCAGCGGTGGGTCACTGAGACCAGCGCCTCGGGCGGCACTCCCGACTCTTTCTGAGATTCAGAGGAAGCAAATCAATGATGCAGCCGATCGGTCTTCTTCAAACCGCTTGCGCGCGTAGTCTACGGTCACGGTAAATTCTTGCTTTGCGATTGTCGGAAGGCGCCTCGAACGTACGCGCTACTCGCCGCGATCGACTCCACAATCGAACGCAAACCGCGCACCGAGTTTGTATTCCACCGCCTTGATCCACCACGCTAGTCGAGGACCTCGGGTTCGAAGGTCAATTTGATTCCATCGAGGCGCGTAAAGAGTTTCGATATACTGCTTCGTGATGGAATTCTTCGGTTCGGTGAGAATATTGCGCAAGCTTCTGATCGAGCGGATTCAAATAGGTGGAGCACCGGCAGACGGCCGATGATTTCGCGAATCAGTCCGAAGATCTTGAGTCCTGCGCTCGACATACCGCATGAGGATCGGAGGTGTCGATTTTCTGTCTTTGTTCTGCACCGAATCGTAACCCACGGTGTGGTGTTGAGTCGCTCGCGCGATTTTCTTTTTCGATTCCGTCGAATGCTCCTCCGCAAAATGAAGAGAATGTTGTGTGTGTCGACCTGAATGTAGTCTTGATCAGTGGTGTTTGCGCCCACCCTGTGGGGCACGTTGACGATGGAGCCTTCGAGCAGCTTGAGCATGCTCTGCTGTACGCCTTCACCACTGACATCTCGCGTGATCGAGGGGTTGTCTCGCTTGCGTGCTATCCTTGTCTATCTCGTCAATGAAGACAATACCTCGCTCGGCTCTCGCCACATCGTAGTCGGCAACTTGAGCAAACGACTGAGAATACTCTCCAGCATCTTCACCGACATAACCGCTTGCGTGAAGACCGTGGCGTCGACGATGGTGAAAGGTACCTTCAGCAGTTTGGCATGGTGCGCGCGAGGAGGGCTTTTTGCACGGTACCGGTCGAGCCGACCATGACAATGTTGCTCTTTTCAATCTCCACATTGTCGTCGGCCGCCTCGTCTTGCTGACTGAGCAGGCGCTTGTAGTGGTTGTAGACCGCCACAGACAGGTATTTCTTTGCGTCGTCCTGTCCAATAATGTACTGGTCGAGGTAGGCTTTGATGTCTTTGGGCTTGAAGCTCGCCGAAATCGGCTTCCACGCTCTGTGCTCTTGCGGAGCGCAGACTCGTGTCCACGATTTCTTTTGGTTCTTTCTCGGCGCAGTCACTGCAGATGCGAGGCGTCTGTAGCCGTGTATGCAGCATGTCGACTTGTGACGCGGGACGTCCGCAAAAGGCGCAATGCTCTTCTGTGAATGTGTTGACATAATGGAATGTAACGGTGTGTGACTGGCAGATCGGCACCTTCTCAGGCTTTTGCGCGAAAAGCACGCGGTCGATCATGCCGTATTCTTTTGGCCTCTTGCGCCGTCATCCAGTAGTCACGATCGCTGTCTGCCCAGACTTTGTCGAAATCTGTGTGGCTGTGTTCGGCGATGATGGTGTAAAGTTCCTTCTTTGAGCTTCATGATCTCACGGGCGGTGATTTCAATGTCCGAAGCCTCGTCCCTGCTGCCCGCCGAGGCTGGTGGATCATGACGCGGCTGTGGGGAGCAAAGCCGAACGTTTGCCTCGGTGCCGCCACTAACAGCACAGCGGCCATAGAAGCGGCCATGCCGGTGCAGATTGTTGCAACGGGGCTTTGATAAACTGCATGGTGGTGTCGTAGATGCCCAGACCGGGCGTAGACACTTCCGCCGGAGAGTTCACATAGATCGAAATATCCTTGCCCGAATCTACAGAATCGAGGTAGAGCAATCTGCGCCTGAGCACATTTGCTGTCGTGTCGTCGATGGAGTGCCGAGAAAGATGATGCGATCCATCATCAAACGGCTTGAAGACGTCCATCTGTGTGACGTTGAGTTGATTGGCTCTTCGAGGATGTAAGGGGTTGAGATATTGGTTTTTGGTACGGCGACTCGCATCGTCGAGCACCATAGAATTGATGCCGGGTTTTCGGTGGCGAATTTACGGAAATCGGTATTCATGCGTTGCGTGGAATAAAATGAGTGAGTTCGGGGCTTCGATCACGAAGCGCCACCGTTGAAAAAGGCAGATGAGGGGCAACGATTGTTTCACCCGTCTCACCCCTCGTCCGAATTTATTGCAAATAGTGTGCCCAAGCCACTATTTCACTCGGTACCGTGGCGTTGTTTGACGCATGCTTTCTTGCGAAGAACTTCGCGAAGTCGTCGAAGGAAATGCCTTGTGACTCGAGTTTCACGACTTTCTTAAGTGCGTCTGCGAGCTTGAGTGTTCACACTGCGATCAGCGAAAGCATTCATTTGGTTGCGATCTTTGAGCATTTCACTGATAGTTTTCGAGGTATTCCTCCGGGCACGTTGGTCAAACCATACTGTGCAAACTGGATGCGTGCTTTGAGAGCAGCCTTTCGACGTCGCTTTTGGTCGATCGTCACCTTGTTTGCTTCACAAGTTTTCGCTCATGATGAGGTGCCAGCGGAGTTCTTCGAGGCTCTTTCTCGAAGTTCTTTCTCACGAACTCTTCGCCCTTAGTCAGCATTTTGCAGTCATGCGAAACGCTTGAGCAGCGCTTCGGGGAATTGAGCTACCCACTTTCTCCTCGAGACCCCGCGTACATCGATTGAGAAACTCATGTCGGCGTCCCGTGCTGTGCGTGGCTTTGGATGGGTTCGCCTCGCCTTGGCGCGCGCATTTCCTCTTCGCTTCTTCACGGTGCCGGGTTCAGAACACGCGATCGAAGAGTTCCTGATCGTAGGGCGGCGGGCACGAAAGCGGCTGATGCTACTCACCTGGAAATGAACCTGCCGGTGCTGCTTTAGTAGCGCTTCCTTATCGAGCTGAGGAGAGCGGCATATCTCGCTGCGCTTTCGGAGGGGCTGAACGTGATGACGTCGTTCACCTTGGCACCTTCGAAGAGTTTTCTCTGATCTCCGCTGACGAAACTAGCTGCGATGAGGCTCTGACGCTGTCAGAGGCTGACACCGCCTTCGAGCAAGTTGCCTTCTGCGTCTTGTTCAGCGAGGGGCACCCGCGCAAGATGTCGCGGTGGCGTATTCCTGCACTTCTTCAGGGGTGACCGGCTTGCTGTGCGAAAGCCTTCACCCGCCTCGTCGACCTGTTCTCGAAACTTCAACGTCAGTAATAGGTGAGCTGATCTTTGCCGGTGAGTTCGACTTTGAACTCGAGCGAGGGCGCGATGTCGAACTTTGAATTCGAAATCGTCTTGGTTCTCGATGTCTTGTGCTTGTTGCCGTTTCAGACATCATCGGGCTCGCCAAGCACGCTGAGCTTCTTTTCTTCGATGAACTTCTGAGGTTTTCACACGAGGCGGTTGATTTCGTTCATCTTCACTCCGTGCCAAAACGCTTATTGACCAGGCCGGCGGTACTGCTCTTGCGGAAACCGGGCACTTTTCGGCTTTCGCCGCGATATTTCTTGAGTTCCTTCTGGCCAGCGTCCTGATAGTCGGCCTGCTCCATCTTCAGCGAGACGAGGGCGCCCACTCCGGACTGTTCGAGAGGTAATGTTCATGAGGGTGCGAGGTTTATGCTTTGTATTTATTTATTTGAATACGAATGATGAGCGACTGCCAGCAGTCGATACAACGGCAACGACGCTGCGAATCCTCTGCCCATTTGTGCTGAGCGCAACGAGTGCTCTGCCGCATGTCAGCACACCCATAGATAAAGAGGTATCCGATCAGCAAAGCACCGTAAACGCAGACGCACCGAGTCGAGATCTATACATTTAGCGCAGCAGGGTACTCTTTTTCGGCGAAAAGGCGTCTTTCGCACAAAATAATGCAGTTCACAGTCATTTCGTCAGTCAATGATCTGCTGAAACCATACATTTTCTACGATGAACTGACAAGATTTCCGTATCGTCTTTCACGGGTAATTCTGACTCCCGCCGTCGGTAGTCTGCGCGCCCTCGTCGAAGGCGGATACAACTGTGGTGGCCGTGGTCACCATGCCCGGACAAACCCGTGGGTCTGCCACCAAAAGCGAGCTGCTCGCAAAGCGCGTCGTAAACAATACGCTGCTGGCGCACCACATCCCCGTGCTCCAGACGGGAAGTTGAAAGATCCTGACTTTTGGAAGAACTGCGCACCAGTTACGCGCCGATTGGGCAGTGATCGTCGCCTTCCGCATGCTGCCCGAAGCGGTTTGGGGACATGCCGCCTCAATCTCCACGCTTCATTGCCTCCCCAATATCGCGGCGCCGCCCCATCAACTGGGCGATTATCAACGGCGACACCGAAACAGGCGTCACCACCTTCTGCTCGACTTTTCACGAAATTGACACCGTCGCATCATCCACCAAGCGCGCACCCCATCACGCGGAGGACAACGTCGAAACCGTCCACGACCGCCTCGCGCGACATCGCGCCGTGTGGTGACATGACCGTCGATGACATCACGCGGCAACATTCGCCCCATCGATCAAGATATCTCACGGCGACGCCAGGGATCGCCACGCACCCCAAGATTTTTCAAAAGACACTGCTCGCCTGGCGTTCGATCTCCGGTGAAACGCTCGATTTCGTGCGCGGTCATGTCGCCCCTACCCTCGCTGCTGGACGAGTTTGGTAGGACGAAAAGCGGCAAACGCACGCACGTGCAGATCTATGCTGACCACACGCGAAAACATAAGTCGGCGAAGCCCCCGGGCACGTGTGCTCACCGACGGCAAGACCTATTTCAAAGATTCTGCGCTCCCTGACGGCTACCTTGTGCGCGACGCTAACCCAACTCGCCGCCGCAGAAGCGAATGACCGTCAGCGATTTCTTCCGCGGCTACCATCCGAGTGCACCCTGCGCAGAATAAACTAAGGCTTCCCGGTCCCCTCGCATTCGCTACACCATGGCATTAGCTCTCCCCTACCCGACTCGGCTGCACCGCCGAACTGCACCTCGAGACGTGCAGCGCTGCGCCGACAGCCAGAACGTCAGAACCCCGTCCCCAGCGCAGTGCTCCCCTGCAAGTGGCGCCCCCAGCGCTGTGCAGCTCACCTGGCCGCACGCCGACATACCGATTGGCACTACCTGCTCGCTGAGGTCATCGACACTCTTCTGCTTCGCCTCGCCTACAATCGCGGTTCGCCAGCTTTCGATCGTTACGCCCGAGCCGGACGGCGTACAAACCGGCTCTCGCGCCGACTTCCTCCGCCGCTTTGCACGTGCATTTTCGTCAGTCGCACCCACCAACGACCTGGGCGCGTGATCACGGCTTTCTCACCGTGCTCTCCGACAACGGGGCCGAACTGCTCGACTTCCGCTTCAACGGCTAGCGGTGTCGCCGCCGACCGCGACAACGCCATCAATCGCCGACTTTTCGACACCGTTGTCCGCGGACTACCATGTTTCGGCCTCGATTTTCAGAACTCGAAGGTGGTGCAATCGAGAGTGACGGTGCCGCACGCTCCTCACCACCGCGGCCTGTTCGTCCTCAACGCCAACCGTCGCAACGCCGACAGACATGGTGCTCGATCGCCCGATCGCGACACAGTCGAACACTGCCCGCGAACGGCCTCGCGCCGAGCGCGTCCCTGCTGAACCACGGCTATCCGGCCGGGCGACGACACCGATTCGACATCGACACCCCTCGCTCGCCTTTTGCCCGAATCACACCATTGTCTACGTCAAGTGCGACGATCCCGCCGACGAACACTACGCCGAACTCCAAGCCGCTGGAGACAGAGGGTGTAAGCCTTCCGCACGGGCCGACGACCACCCTATCGACTTATTCCCGTGCCGATGCCCGATGCTCGTTCGCGACGAAGATAGCGAGCGCCTCCTCGCCACCTACCGCCGCTTCCTCATCTACTGGATCGCGCGCGTCCCTCCTCACCTACGCCCAGCCGACCACGATGACGAAGCGCCGTGCCCTCAAAGGCGCTTCCCCACCACGATTGTCGGAGCGTCGACTGCTCCAGCCTCATCGGCCAGCACGGTTCGCTCCATTGCGTCATGCGATGCAATATCCCGTGAGTCGTTCGTTTCGACTAAGCCGAACGTGCTCTGCCCCCATTCTTTCTCTCCTGCAACTCTTCGCCGCATGAAAAGTTGCCTCACTCCATGCAGCGTATTTGATCCCGACCGCCAAAACCGCAAACCGACTCGCCAACGCACATCACCACCGCCGCCCAGGGCAGGCCGAACTCGGTGCTGCAAGAACTGCACAACACTCCCTATCTGTCAAGCAGAAAACACCGAACTTTTCGACCTCGCTCGAACCCATTCCGGTCCTCGACCGAGCCATGAACTCGCACGCCGCCACGCCGTAGTGCTCGTCACTTCCTCTTCGAGCGCTGCGCACGGGCTCTACCACAACACTGCCGTGGTTTGAGCGCGACGGATCGATCGCTGCAAATACCGCAAGATGCACATCCTCGACGATCCCGCCCTACTACGAAAAGTTCTGCTTCACCCCCGGCGACTCGGTCTGAGAAACCCATCGACACCAGCGTCGGCCCGTCTCGGCGTACAGTCTGCTGCTGGGACTAGTGGTATCCCGAGGGCGCTCGCCATGCGCACTCCGCGCGCAGAACTCCTCATCTACCCCACCGCCATCGGTTGGGAGAGCAGCGACGCCCCCGCCAGGAGCAGGCACGTCAACGCGAAGCGTGGACGACAGTGCAGCGCGGTCACGCCGTCGCCAACGGTCTGCCCGTCATCGCCGTCAACCGCGTCGGTCACGAACCCGATCCCAGCGGACAAACCAACGGCATCCACTCTGGGAGTATTCGTGGCCGGTCCGCAAAGGCGAACTCCTCTTCCGCGCCGACACCGAGAGTGAAGGCGTCTACCTTGTCGACATCGACATGCAACGCAGCGAGAATGTGCGCCGCTGGTGGCCTTTCCTCCGCGACCGCCGCATCGACGAATTTGCCCCCTCACGCGCCGCTTCATCGACTAAGTGCAGTCCTCTCTCGGTATAATCAGAATATGCAAAACTCCCGACCTCATAACGGCCGATTTTTGCGTATTTGCTCTATGCTGGCAACACTGGTTCGCGATCTCTGCACCTTTATTTTTCCCTTTTTCCGAGAGTTCTTTTTCTATTTCCGTTCCGTCGGCAAACGCGAAGCACAATGCGCTGCTTGAGGTGTCGGGATTGGGGGAGCGATCAAGCCAAAACCATCTCCCCGGAAGCTACTGGTAATCTGCCTCGACCACCTCCCGAGCGGTTTGGCAGATGCTTCGATCTCCCACATTTGAATTGGCAGTCGAAAATCTGTTTGTACGTATAGAAGAGAGATTTCCGCTGCGTGCAGTGACCTCTTCGTCCCGCCCATCGGCCCGTGCGGCGCACAACCCGGATTGCCTTCACCCTGTGTGGAGCTAAGTGCGACTGGAAATTGCATCTCATTCACCACCGCTCAGTCGGGATTGCCCATAGTTGGGAAAGTTCCTTATAGCGCGCCACTTCCGCAGGCGTGCTTTTCGAGGTGAGGGGGCAAACGAACTTTTGTACTGTCGGGAAGCACAAGAATAAGCCAGCGCCTACCATCGTCATCGTCTGCGTAAACTTTTTATATCACGGGGGATACATAAAAAGCCCTCAATCGGGTTTAACGATCTCCCCATGTAGGGACGGGGAGCCGGCTCGTCTGTTCGCATAGAGAAAAATGTTGTTGCAAGAAAGAGCACTGCAACAGGGTAGAAAAGAATCATCGGTGTGTTGAAGGATTATAGTGATGCGATGTGAGGAAAAGAGAAGCAATATCATCCTCAAAAATCATTTATATGTACGCATTTCAACGAGCCAACATACTTATTTACCAATGAAAAACAGTTATTATCAGACATTTTCTTTCTCTCAATACTAAGCCAAAACAGCTTATCTTTCTTTCTCATCTGACACAAATCATTAGTCCCACGGTGCACTATGCCCGGCATGAGAGTCCTCCACTTTTGTCAATTCTCCCTACTTTTCGGTAGCAACTCTCCACTTTGCTCTTCACCCGCAAAGTCTCCCGCTCGCCGTGCTCCATGCGCGAACGAGACAACGCCGTCAGTTCACCACATTTGGGTATTCCTCCGGCACGAAATCCCGAAAAAGGAGAAAATGCCCCTCATGCCATGCGAAAAGGGCTCAGCATATACCCTAAAATGGGTATTGTCCCTGCCTCGCAGAAAAGCCTTCTAACTTTGCAAGTTGAAAACCTACATGGCATGAAACCCACAAAATATCTTCTCCCCCTACTCCTGCGGGTGTCGTTCTGCGCCGGCCTCGTTTTCGCCCGCCGCCGATGCGATTCTTCCCGGCGCGCCGGCCGGCACAGCCGACGACAGCACCGGGTGTCGCCTTCGCGCCGGCTGAACGAGGCCACCGTCACCGCACATGCCGAAGCCACGCGCCTCAAATACGCCCCGCAGGCCTTGACCCTCCTCTACGCGCCAAATCAGACTGGTTCAGCCTCCTCGCTCAACGAGGGTGCTCGGACGCGTGGCGGCGCGACCATCCGCCCATGGGCGGAGTCGGCAGCAGTTCGCGCATCCCGGTGCGCGGTCTCGGAGGGCAAGCGCAGGGCTCTGCATCGACGGCACCTCCGCCGGACAAATAAGCACTTTTGTCAGCCTCGACGACATCCCCACCGACATGATCGAGCGCGTGGAAGTCTCACGAGCGCATCGTTCCTACCGTTTCGGCGGCACTGCCATGGGCGGCGCGGTGAACGTCGTGCTCAAAGACTATCCGCCGCGCTATCTCGACGCGATCCTACGAGGTGGGAGCTGCTAACACCCACCGCGCCAACTCCGTCTTCAAACGTAGTTTTGCCGACCTCGGGCTCGAGCTGGGCTTAGGGCGGCTTTGTCTGTCGCGTCGGACAACGACTATGAAATGACGCTCCCAACCAAAACGATCTGCGTGTGCGCCGCGGCAACGATGCGTTCCGCAGAGCGGTGCTCGGCGGCTCGATCAAAGAAACCGAAGTGGTGGTTCGACGAACTCAAAGTCTGAATCTGTCCTCACCTCCACGCGCCAAGGCATCAAGGCATCGACTGGGACTATCGCAGCGCCCACAACCATGCTTCGTCCTTCCTCGTCTCTGCTCTGAGGCCAGCGCAAACACTTTCGTCGAGGGCTTGATTTTCGAGTTTTGCTACGGCCTACAACATCGGGGCGCTACGGCCTTTGCGACACCGCCCGCGTGCGCCACGCCTGGGACGGCCGCACCTATCCCACCCTCTCCGCCCTTTGGCGGCGAAACGGGCCTCTGCTTCGGACGGTCACCATCAGTTCGCACGATTGGATCGGCAAGTTGAATTTGAATACACCCTCCGACCGGATCACGCCCTCAACCTGAACCTCTACGGCACCGCACTGGCAGCAGCCCCACAACGAACTGATGGATCGCTCGCTGGGCTATCCGGCACTTCGACAGTCGCCTCACCGCGCTCACCACCGGTTTGTCCTACGAGGCTTTCTTCTTCGATCGGCGGTTGCAGACGGCCGTGACGGCGAAGCACTTCCTCATCGGTTCTCGCGCGCAAATGCTGCACAACTTCTATTTGCGCGACATCAAGACCATTCACATCAATCGCGGTGAATGGGGCGGCACCTCGCCGCTTGCTATCGCATCACCCCTCTGGACAGTCAAAGGCTCGGTGGCTTCGGAGTGCGCATCCCCACAGCGAAGAACTCCTCGGCAACAGCTTCAACATTCTCCCTTCGCCCGACCTGCTCCCCGAACGCAACAAGAGTGTGAACGCCGGTGTGCTCTATCGGCGTCCCTTTTCCGACGATCGGGTGTGGGAAGCCGAGTTCAATGTCTATATGAGCGAACTCACCGACATGGTGCGTTTCACTCCCGACCTGTTGCCCACGATGGCGCGCTACACCACCTTTCGGACAAGTGCGCACCATGGGCATCGAAGCGGGAAGATCAAAGCCGACGTGACGCGCTGGTGCTACCTCTACGCCAACGGCACTTGGCAGGATTTGCAGCGACCGCCGGCGCACCTTCCCCAACTCGAAAGCCCCCAACCCCACTTTGCGCTGACCTGCGCATCCCGAACATTCCCTACCTCATGGCCAATTTCGGCGGCGAACTGCACTGCGGCCAATCTCTTCGGCCGCGGCCAAAACACGCGCCTGCTGCTCGATGCCTCGTATGTGCACCGCTATTCGTACGACTTCGAGATGGGCGCTTATCTCGAAAAGCTGATTCCCACCTCACTCACCTTCGATGCGGCCATCGAACAGAGTTTTGCCAACCGACGCTGGACGCTCACGCTGAAAGTGAAGAACCTCACCGACCGCGAAACGGTGTCGGAGTTCAATCGTCCCCTACCCGGCCGCACCTGCTCGGTGAAACTGCGCTACTTGCTGCGCTGAATCCTCATTGTATCCAATTTTTCCCTTAATACTTCATCTCTATGTTCAAGAAAATGCTGTTTTGCGCAGCGGCCGGCCTCTGTTGCTGGCTCAAAGCGCCTGCGACAACGACAAACCTCAACCCACTCCCTCCGCTCAAAAGGGTTCGACGCTCATCACCACCACGGTGGTCAACCCCGACGGGGCAAGCGGCGTTTGCTACATGCAACTCGTCGACGGGCTGACGGGACACTACGACAACGCGAAGGCGGTGCCCGCCGGTTTCGGCGCTCCTCCTGTGGTGCAGGGTCGCGACGTCTTTGTGCCGCCCGACCATATGGGCAACAACAAGGCAGAGATGCGCCACTATGTTCTATGAAACCAACGGCACGCTGCAACATGCGCGGCACACTCCGCGCTGCTCGCCGGCGCGGGGGCGGCCAATGTGTGCAAGGTGAGCGACACAAAGGCCTACGTTTCGTTCCAAAACACGGGACAGATTTGGGCGTTCAATCCCTCGACAATGCAGAAAATCGCCGAAATCGATAGTGAGACGCCTTGGCACAGAAGGACATGCGCGTAGCTCCTGCCGCCATGGTGGAACGCGACGGGCTCGCCCTTTTCGTGGGTCTCAACCAGTTTGACGCGCAATGGATGCCGACTGCGAAGCAAGCCGACATGGCCGTTGTGGACACGAAGACCGACAAAGTGGTGAAAAGATCAGCGACACGAAGCTACGAACTGAGCTTTGCCACGCGCCCCATCGACCCGCATTCTGTTTTCGTGGACGCCCAAGGCGACATTTACGTCAACTGCATGGGCAGCTCGGCTACAAACCGGGCTTTGCGGCGGTCTGCTGCGCATTCGCAAAGGGACAGACAGTTTCGACCCGACTTTGCGATCAACTCACCAAACGGCGAAGGTGCAAGGCTTCGACGGAGCGATCGACTATGTGGGTACTGTCCGCCTCGCCTCCGACGGAAAAGTCCATGCCATGGCCGCCAACTTTGCCTCGACTCCCAACAATAGAACCCTATCTCGGCCAAAGGTGATGTTCCCCGTGGTGATCGGATCTGCAACAACGCAGCGTGCAGAAGATCGACGGCATCCCCTATTCGAACGGCCATGCCGTAGCCATCGGCGAACGCGACGGCAAACTCTATTTCGGCGGGCAACGACGAGGCTAGCCGGCTTCTATGCTCAACCTGAAAACGAAAGAGCGCTTCGCCTCACGGTGGTAGGTATGCCTCACCCGAAACGCTCAATAAGCACGCACTTTCGGAAGTTTCCTTCACACCTTCGCAGGGCAATAAAACAGCAACCCCCTCGCAAGTGTGGCGGTGCCGTCGGCTTATAGGCGGAGGCGAAACAATGTTCGGCATAATTGGACACGCTGAGGTCGAAAATGCGACCAGCACAAAAAAAAACGCCACCTCGTAGAAAAAAGTGGACAGTGACGAGCGACCATAATGAAGGGTCCCATCGACGGAAACTACGATGGTGGTGGTACATCTCAGCATATTAGACACGCTGAGATCGATGCGAACGGCAGTGACGCCGCGCGCGAGGGAAGACGAGTGCGCTGGTAATACATTGACGCGGCATAGGGATCGGCA
>BNJS01003428.1_pt1 | contig 29282 bp, 44 predicted proteins | sample 8540461 | NCBI WGS metagenome assembly BNJS01 (sample SAMD00202454, study PRJDB9452) | human saliva metagenome | isolation source: human saliva | place: Japan | reverse complement strand
ATTAAATACGCTTACGAACTCTTTTGAATAATGTCACAGGTCAACGTCTTTTTTCCTATAGGAAGTGACTGTGTTCGCCATTTTTCATCGTATTAGCCCTCGACCAGAAACTGGAAGAGCAAGAAAAACTTCTCAGAAAGCTTGAAAATCTGACTAGAAAGGCTCAGAAAAAGGAAAAAATCAAGGTCAATAAAAGTGACTTTGACGAACGACTTCTAAAATGGTTTTGGGAAAAAGGTGTTTTCAAAGCTAATCGTGGCAATCAATTTGCACCTGAGAAAGATTACCAGCTGTTCCTAGAAGTCTTTCAAGGAGGAAGTTGGGCCAAGGCTGAGCCAAAAAAGAAGGCACGTCTGGAAGAAGTCCTTGAAAAGTGTATCAAACCTTTTCTACTTGGAAAGTCTGATCACCAACTCTACCTTATCAAGCTAGGCAAGAAAAATAGACTACGAGCAGCATTTACGAATTCAGGCAGAGAAAGAACGTAAGAAAAGAGATAAAATTGCCAAACAATACACTGACAATCTCATTCTAGCCATGGGGCCCGCTGAACGCGCCTATCAAGATTACTTTGGCTTTACAGAAACTCTCACACCAGAAGAACGAAAATGGGAGAAAATCCTCTTTGGTAAGAATAGAGTAGAACGAGCTCTCAAGGCAAAGCAAAACCAAAAAGAGCTTGAAAAAGAGCAACAAATTTTAAAACAGGATTCTGAAGAACGAAAGCAAAACCAAATTTTGCTAATAAATTCCTATTTTTCATGATTTACCAGATGAAAAAGCCAGGTTCTCTCGACTCTTGCTGGAGTATCGAAAATGTGGTGAAGTGCCCTTCTCAGAAGATTACTTATCTGAGCATCTCGTCGACTTTTTCTACAAGATGAAAGCCTTTGAATTTGAGATTGCTCCGGATCAAGTTGCTGAATTTTTAAAAGAATGTTTAAGAGCTGATTATTTATCCCAAGCACAAATTTTCTGGAGTGAAACTATTGTAAAAAATTGTATCAGCCCTTTTTCTCTCAAGGATAATCTTATAAGAAAAACACCCTAGCAGTTATAATGATGATAGGTGTTTTTCTTATACTTTGATATAACAATACATTATTTATGCAAATCTTTTTACTATATATACTCATTTTTGTAGACAAAAGCCTATGCAAAGAGGGACCATTTATGATAGAATAGATGGTAAGAAAGAAAACGTTTTTATTACGTTTTTTTAGTCGGAAGGGGAAAATATTATGGCTACTATTCAATGGTTTCCGGGTCACATGTCTAAGGCTCGGCGACAAGTTCAGGAGAATTTAAAATTTGTTGATTTTGTAACGATTTTGGTGGATGCACGTCTTCCTTTATCTAGTCAAAATCCTATGTTAAACAAGATTGTGGGAGATAAACCCAAACTCTTGATTTTAAACAAGGCAGACCTAGCTGATCCAGCAATGACAAAAGAATGGCGTCAGTACTTTGAATCACAAGGAATTCAAACTCTGGCGATCAACTCCAAAGAGCAAGTTACTGTGAAAGTTGTGACAGATGCAGCCAAAAAGCTCATGGCGGATAAGATTGCTCGCCAAAAAGAACGTGGTATTCAGATTGAAACCTTGCGTACCATGATTATCGGAATTCCCAATGCTGGCAAATCAACTCTGATGAACCGTTTGGCTGGGAAAAAGATTGCAGTGGTTGGCAATAAACCAGGTGTTACCAAGGGGCAACAATGGCTTAAAACCAATAAAGACCTTGAAATCTTAGACACACCAGGGATTCTCTGGCCTAAGTTTGAAGACGAAACCGTAGCTTTGAAACTAGCCCTAACAGGAGCAATTAAAGACCAGTTGCTTCCTATGGATGAAGTGACCATTTTTGGTCTCAATTATTTCAAAGAACATTATCCAGATAAGCTAGCTGAACGCTTCAAACAAATGAAAATTGAAGAAGATGCTCCTGTTATCATCATGGATATGACACGTGCTCTCGGTTTCAGAGACGACTACGACCGTTTTTACAGTCTCTTCGTGAAGGAAGTTCGTGATGGAAAACTCGGTACCTACACCTTAGATACATTGGAAGACATCGATGACAACGATTAAAGAAATCAAAGAACTTCTTGCTACGGTCAAAGACTTAGACAATTCCCTTTTTCTTGAACTGGAAAAAGATAGCCGAACTGGAGTTCAAAAGGAAATCAGCAAGCGGAAAAAAGCCATTCAGGCTGAATTTGAAGAAAAATCTTCGTCTAGAAAAACATGCTTTCCTATGAAAAAGAGCTTTACAAACAAGAATTAAGCTTAATAGCAGGCGTTGACGAGGTCGGTCGTGGTCCTCTTGCTGGACCTGTAGTCGCTGCAGCGGTAATCTTGCCTAAAAATTGTAAAATCAGAGGCCTCAACGATAGTAAAAAAATCCCCAAAAAGAAACATTTGGAAATTTTTCAAGCCGTTCAAGACCAAGCCTTAGCAATCGGCGTTGGAATCATGGATAATCAAGTCATTGACCAAGTCAATATCTATGAAGCAACCAAGCTCGCCATGAAAGAAGCAATCTCTCAGCTCAGTCCCCAACCTGAGCACCTCTTGATTGATGCCATGCAGCTTGATGTACCGATTTCCCAAACAGCCATCATTAAAGGAGATGCTAACTCCCTCTCCATCGCAGCTGCATCTATAGTGGCCAAGGTGACACGGGATGAATTGATGAAGGATTATGACAACCAGTATCCTGGATATGATTTCGCTGCCAATGCTGGATATGGAACGGCAAAACACTTAGAAGGACTAGAAAAACTAGGTGTCACCCCAATTCACCGAACCAGTTTTGAACCAGTCAAAACACTGGTTTCAACCAAGAAAGATAAGTAAGAGGAAATAATTATGGAGGAACAGTCAGAAACACTTAGTTCCAAGAAAGAATTTGCCTTTGCCTCAAGCACCATATTATCCCAAGTTGGACGAGGAATCATTGTTGGTCTCGTCGTCGGGCTAATCGTCGGATCTTTTCGTTTCTTAATCGAAAAGGGTTTTCATCTGATACAAGGCCTCTATCAAGATCAAGCGCACCTAGTGCGCAATCTTTTTATCATTGGCCTATTTTTATGTAATAGTTTGCTGGCTCAGTGCGAAATTGACTCGATCGGAAAAAGATATCAAGGGTTCAGGAATTCCTCAAGTCGAAGCCGAATTAAAAGGACTCATGACCCTCAACTGGTGGAGTGTCCTCTGGAAGAAATATGTATTAGGGATTCTTGCTATTGCAAGTGGACTTATGCTAGGTCGAGAAGGGCCAAGTATTCAACTTGGAGCAGTTGGTGGTAAAGGCATTGCCAAATGGCTAAAATCTAGTCCAGTAGAGGAACGTTCCCTTGATTGCCAGTGGAGCAGCCGCTGGTTTAGCTGCAGCCTTTAACGCCCCAATAGCAGGCCTTCTCTTTGTAGTAGAAGAAGTCTATCATCACTTTTCAAGATTTTTCTGGGTTTCCACTCTAGCAGCCAGTATTGTAGCAAACTTTGTTTCGCTTCTTATGTTCGGCCTAACGCCAGTATTGGATATGCCTGACAATATCCCTCTCATGACTCTAGACCAGTATTGGATTTATTTGGTTATGGGTATTTTTCTTGGAGTTTCTGGTTTTCTTTATGAGAAAGCTGTGCTTAATGTCAGCAAAGTTTATGACTGGCTTGGTCAAAAAATCCATTTAGATAGAGCTTATTATCCAATCTTAGCTTTTATCCTTATCATACCAGTAGGCATTTTTATGCCGCAAATTCTCGGTGGTGGAAACCAAATCGTTCTCTCTTTAACTGAGCAACACTTTAGTTTTCAAGTCTTACTTGCCTACTTCCTCATTCGTTTTATTTGGAGTATGATGAGTTATGGTAGTGGACTACCTGGTGGAATTTTCCTACCAATTCTGGCCCTTGGTTCCTTACTTGGCGCCCTAGTTGGCGTCATTTGTGTTAATATTGGTCTTGTCAGTCAGCAACAATTTCCAATATTTATCATTTTAGGAATGAGTGGCTATTTTGGAGCAATATCCAAGGCCCCCCTAACAGCAATAATTCTTGTAACCGAAATGGTAGGAGACATCCGAAATCTCATGCCACTTGGCTTAGTGACCTTAGTTGCCTACATCGTCATGGATTTGCTCAAGGGCGCTCCAGTCTATGAGGCCATGCTTGAAAAATGCTGCCAGAAGAAGCGTCAGACGAAGGAGAAGTTACCCTCATTGAAATCCCTGTATCTGACAAGATAGCTGGAAAGCAGGTTCACGAGCTCAACTTGCCACATAACGTACTCATTACCACCCAAGTCCATAATGGCAAAAGCCAAACAGTTAACGGCTCAACTAGAATGTATCTGGGTGATATGATTCACCTGGTGATTCCAAAAAGTGAAATTGGAAAAGTCAAAGATTTGTTGTTGTAAGTTTTTACATAATTTATTTTACGTAAAATAAATTTGGAAGGATTCTCTATGAAAAGAAATAAGGCAATTGCGGTATATTTGATAGGCACATTTAGCCAAATAGTATCAGTTTGCCTCCTTTTCTTTTTCTTGAATCATTTCTCTGTTCAGTCCAATCTATTAACTGTTTTAGGAATCATTGTTGGTGGGATTTCTTCAGCTCTTTGGGGAATAATTGTTGCAAATCACTATTTTCATATTCATTTTTAAGAAGATTGTAAACGATTTTTAACATCCATACTAGTTATAAACATTATTTATTATCTTTTTTCCTAATTATCCTTGATTTTTCATTTCTAATGTTGGGTGAGAAAATAATAGAATTTAGCTGGTATCTCCCATTTTTGATGTTCTTTAAATTTATTGTCTTTGGCGGTATAGAAGAGATTGGATGGCGATATGTTTTTCAACCAATCTTACAAGAGAAGCTACCGTATTTTCACTCAACAATCCTAACTTTTTGCAGCTGGGCGCTTTGGCATCTGTTGTTCTTTTACATAGATGGTTCCCTATCAACTCTGCAAACTCTACCGTTTTTATCGTTTTTATTTGGATTGCTGACAAATTCTTTCATAGTATCAGCTCTTTATATCAAAACAAAGAATCTCTGGATTTGCGTTATGACACACTCGATTATTAACGTCTTGTCTCAGCTAACCGTAGACTCTAATCGATACGAAACCTACCTGCTTAAAATCTTCGTCATCTTGGTATCCTGCTATATAGTAATGCATAAAAAAGATGAGTTTAAGCGGTAGCTGATTTTGTTGGAAAACAGTATCATTCTTTGGAAAAGTTATTTGCTAAGGAGGACATACATCTTAATGAAAAATACTCGATGTCCTATATAATTTTTATGGCGATTTTGATTTCATTGAAGAAAAATACAATGAAAAATACGAAGGTATTCTTATTAAGATAAGGAAGATCCAGGATATAAAAAAACTCCGATTAGCAAATTAAACACCTAATAATGAAGAAAAATTTTACAGCCTTTTGGAAAAAAAGACCAAAAATAACTTGAAGATTTTTATATCAATAAAATTTTTAGGAATAAACTTGTTACCCTTGTCATTGACTAGAATAAAAGCGGACTTTTCACGATTCAACCTGACGAGATTATTCCGTAAAAAATTCTCTCGACAAAAAGGCAGCAAAGCAAAATGTCCATGAAATATTTTATCCGTCTTGCTGAACAAATTCAAACACAAGAGCTCTCATAATACAAAAAGACTTGGTTCTAAAAAAATATGAAAAAAACAGAACCAGGTCTTTGTTTTTCTAAAATTCACCAAATACATATAACATCTTTCCGAAAAAAACTATAATTTTTCTTTGAAAAATATATAAGTCTATGCTATACTACTAGTAGACTTATTTATGGAGAAAATCATGAAACGTGAGATTTTACTAGAACGAATCGACAAACTAAAACAAATCATGCCCTGGTATGTTCTGGAATACTACCAATCTAAGCTTGCTGTTCCCTACAGTTTTACAACCTTGTACGAATACCTCAAGGAATACGATCGATTTTTCAGCTGGGTTTTAGAGTCTGGTATTTCAAACGCTGATAAAATGTCTGATATTCCTTTATCTGTCTTGGAAAATATGTCTAAGAAAGACATGGAATCCTTTATCCTTTATCTACGAGAACGACCTTTGCTGAATGCCAATACAACCAAGCAAGGTGTCTCTCAGACGACCATCAATCGGACTTTGTCAGCACTTTCTAGTCTTTATAAGTATCTGACTGAGGAAGTTGAAAACGACCAGGGAGAACCTTATTTCTATCGTAATGTAATGAAGAAAGTTTCAACCAAGAAAAAGAAAGAAACACTTGCTGCCAGAGCTGAAAACATCAAGCAAAAACTCTTTCTAGGTGATGAAACAGAAGGTTTTCTAACTTATATCGACCAAGAGTACCCACAACAGCTCTCAAATCGCGCTCTCTCATCATTTAATAAAAATAAAGAACGTGATTTGGCCATTATTGCCCTTCTCCTGGCGTCTGGTGTCCGCTTATCTGAAGCTGTTAATCTGGATCTAAGAGACCTCAATCTCAAAAATGATGGTTATTGATGTCACTCGAAAAGGGTGGCAAACGTGACTCTGTCAATGTCGCTGCTTTTGCTAAGCCTTATCTAGAGAATTATCTAGCCATTCGAAATCAACGCTATAAGACGGAAAAGACGGATACAGCCCTCTTTTTGACCTCTATATCGAGGTGTTCCCAATCGTATCGATGCTTCTAGTGTTGAAAAGATGGTTGCTAAGTACTCTGAGGACTTCAAAGTCCGTGTAACTCCCCACAAACTGCGCCATACCCTAGCAACTAGGCTCTATGACGCAACTAAATCGCAAGTTTTGGTCAGCCATCAGCTAGGACATGCCAGTACACAAGTCACTGACCTCTATACCCATATCGTCAATGATGAACAAAAAGAATGCTTTAGATAGTTTATAAATATACATAAATATAAATTATGTAAATATATATCAAAAAAAGAAGCTGGTCATATAACCAACTTCTTTTTGTTTTATCCAACTACTGCTTCAGCGATTTCTTCACGGCTAATACCAGCGAAGTAGCGTGTGATATCAATAGTTTCTAGAGCTTTAAGGACATCTTCACGTTCGTATTTCACGCCACGAAGGACATCTTCTACTGCAGCAACGTCTTCGATACCAAAGAAGTCACCATAAATCTTGATGTCTTGGATTTTTGATTCAATGACGTTGGCAAAAACTTCAACCTTTACCACTAGTGAATTTTGTTCCACGACGGACGTTAAATTCAGGTGATTTACCGTAGTTCCAGTCCCAAGTACCGAACTTTGTATCCTTAATGCGATTGATTTCCGCCATTTCTTCTTCTGAAAAGACGTATTCAGTCATCTCTGGGTACTCTTTTTTCATGTATTCCAATAGCAAATCACGGAATTCTTCAACTGTGATTTTTTCAGGTAATTCATTGACAATATTGGTTACACGGGCACGAACGGATTTCACACCTTTTGATTCAAATTTGTCTTTTGAAACCTTGAGGGCATTAGCAAGGACTGATAAATCAACGTCAAAGAGCAAGCAACCGTGGTGCATGATACGCCCATTGATATAGGCTTGGGCATTGCCACAGAATTTTTTTCCATCAATCTCAAGGTCATTACGGCCTGTGAACTCAGCTTTGACGCCTAGTTGAGCTAAGGTATTGATAACTGGAGTTGAGAAGCTCTTGAAGTCAAAGGCCTTGTTTTCATCTTCTTTTGAAATGATGGTGTAGTTGAGGTTGTTTAGATCGTGATAAACAGCTCCGCCACCACTGATACGGCGGACTACCTCAATACCATTTTCTCGAACATAGTCACGGTTGATTTCTTCGATAGTATTCTGGTGACGACCAACAATGATAGAAGGTTTGTTAATCCAAAGAAGGAAGATTTGATCCTCATCCAAAGGTGTTTAAAGGCATATTCTTCCAAGGCGATATTAAAAGCAGTGTCGTTTGAATGATTGATAATATATTTCATGATATCCCTTTATACGATAGAGACTGGAAAACATCTTTCCAGTCTAATCTATCTTCGTTTTATTTTTTCTTAGGTGAATGGATGGCCATTCCTAGAACATCTGCAAATGCTTCGTACATCACTTCAGAGTAGGTTGGGTGTCCGTGGATGGTCTTCAGCATTTCTTCAACAGTGATTTCCATTTCGATAATGCTTGATGCTTCGTTGATCAATTCTGCAGCTGCAGGACCGATGATGTGAACACCAAGGATTTCTCCGTATTTCTTATCTGCAATGACTTTTACGAAACCTTGAGCCGCATCTGATGCAATAGCACGATCCGTTGGCAGCAAAGTTGAATTTACCGATGGCAACATCGTATTTCTCACGGGCTTGTTCTTCAGTCAGACCTACTGCTGCTACTTCAGGAAGAGTGTAGATGGCTGCAGGAGTCAAGTTCAACTTGGCGACAGCATGATTTCCTTTAAGGGCATTTTCAGCGGCAACTTCACCCATACGGAAGGCCGCGTGAGCCAACATCTTGGTACCATTGATGTCACCTGGTGCATAGATACCTGGAACAGAAGTTTCCATGTATTCGTTGACCTTGATGCGACCACGATCCAATTCAAACTCAACATCGCCAATACCTTCAAGATCTGGCACACGACCGATTGAAAGAAGAGCTTTGCTTGCGATGATATCGTCTTTTCCTTCAACTTTGATACGGAGTTGACCATTTTCTTCGATGATTTCTTGCAGTTTTGTACCTGTTAAGATGGTCATTCCTTTACGTTCAAGGATCAAACGAAGATTCTTAGAAACTTCAGCATCCATAGCTGGAACGATACGGTCCATCATTTCGATAACAGTTACTTTTGAACCAAATGTCATGAATGCTTGGCCGAGTTCGATACCGACAACCCCACCACCGATGATTACGAGGCTTTCTGGTACTTCGTTCATTTCAAGAATGTCATCACTGGTCATGACAAGTGGAGATTCCATACCAGGAACGTTGATCTTGCTGACTTTTGAACCACCAGCAAGGATGATTTTCTTGGTTTCAAGCAATTCAGAACCATTTACCAAGACATTCTTATCTTTAGTGATAGTACCAATACCCTTATGAACAGTAACTCCGTAGCTACGAAGAAGACCTGCAACTCCACCAACCAAAGTATTGACAACCTTAGACTTGGTTTCAAGGAGTTTGTCCATATCTACAGTGAAGTTTGGATTTTCGATGACGATACCACGGTTTGCTGCATGACCGATGTTTTCGATGATTTCAGCATTGTGAAGGTAGGTCTTGGTTGGGATACATCCACGGTTCAAAGCAGGTTCCACCGAGTTCAGATTTCTCAACAAGGGCAACCTTACCCACCGAGTTGGGCAGCTTTAATGGCTGCAACATAACCAGCAGGACCTCCACCAATCACAACGATATCAAAGGCATCATCGCTCTTACCATCGTCGTTTGAGGCACTAGCTGCAGGTGCTGGGCTAGCTTCTGGCGCAGCTGCTCCAGCTGTTGGGATGTTTTCCCCTTCTTCACCAAGGTAACCGATAACTTCAGTTACAGGGACAGTTTCACCATCTCCTTTAAGGATGGCAATCAAGTATCCATCTTCTTCGGCTTCCAATTCCATGCTGACTTTGTCAGTCATGATTTCCAAAAGGATTTCTCCTTCTTTTACAAATTCACCGACTTTTTTATTCCATTGGACGATTTGTCCTTCTGTCATATCTACGCCGGCTTTTGGCATAATTACTTCTAAGGCCATGTCTTACTTCCTTTATCTAAATCTCTAAAATAACAATAGCTTGACTTAAACCAACATTGAGATCGGATTCTCAATCAAGGCTTTCAAGTCTTTCATAAACTTAGCACCAGCCATACCATCTACGACACGGTGGTCAATGGTTAATCCTAGACTCATGATTGGTCGGATAACAATCTCACCATTGACAACAACTGGTTTCTCGATTGTCGAACTTACACCCAGAATAGCTGAGTTGGGTTGGTTGATGATCGGACCAAAGGACTGAACACCAAACATTCCCAAGTTACTGATTGTGAATGTTGAATTTTGCAGTTCACTTGGAGCTAATTTACCATCCAAGGTACGACCAATAACATCTTTGAAAGGCTACAACCAACTCTGAAAGACTCATTTTCTCAGCATTGTAAACAACAGGTGTCATCAATCCATTATCCATACCAACTGCCATCGCAAGGTTGACATAGTTATGAGTGATAATGGTCTTGCCGTCTTCTGTCAATGAAGCGTTGATGTAAGGGTGTTTCATCAAGGTTTTTACAACAGCAAGTGAAAGAAGGTCTGTTACAGTAGTCTTCTTCCCAGTTGCTTCCATGATTGGCTCAAGAACCTTCTTACGAAGAGCCAACATTTCAGTCATATCAACTTCATAGTTGAGCGTGAAGGTTGGCGCAGTTAGGTAAGATTCAACCATACGTTGGGCGATAACCTTACGCATTGGTGTCATTGGAATACGCTCAATCTCACCATAAGGAGTGATAGTATCAGGAACTTCTTCCACTTTTTCGATTTGAGCAGGAGACTTGATGGTATCGTTTTCGATATTTTCAGGAAGCAAGGCCAAAACATCCTTCTTCATGATTTTACCACGATGACCAGTTCCTTGGATTTCCTGCCAAGCAATGTTATGTTCGAGGGCAATTCGTTTTGCAAGTGGCGAAATGCGAACCACGTTTGTGTCTTTATAAGTTTCCACGTCTTCTTTGTGGACACGACCGTTTGCACCTGAGCCAGAAACGTCGTAGAGGTTGATCCCTAAATCATCCGCTAACTTTCTAGCCGCAGGAGTCGCTCTTAGCTTGTCATCAGCCATGACCTCTCCAATTCTAATTATGATACAAAGGGCGAAAAAGTCAAAGTGAAAATAGGAGATTGACGATGTGTTCGATGAACACAAGGAAATCTTTCTTTTTTTCGCAGACCTCCGTCCGAATTCAATTACATGATACTAAGGGCGTCAAAAAGCGACTGAAAAATAGGAAATCGACGCAGACTTCGATGAAGTCAAGGAGATTTATCTTTTTTCCGAGCTTTTAGCCCGTGTTCAACTCTACAAGTAACTTGGACACGAAACGCGTCTCAAGTTGCTACGGTTGCCGCTATTAGGCGGTCAACCTAGTAGACTTACTAAGTTTTTTGTCGAATATGATCGATTCGTCAAAAAACTGTCGCAACTTTATATACAACTTGGATACAAAACATACCTCAAGTTACTAAAGTTAAAAAAAACAATTTTTTACATAATTTATCTTATGTAATTTCATTCTTTGTTATAAGTTTTACGGATTGCATCTTTGATGCTTTCAACTGTTGGAATCATTGCATTTTCTAGGTTTTGTGCGTAAGGCATTGGCACATCTTCTCCTGCGCAACGGCGGATTGGTGCATCTAGATAATCAAATGCTTCTGATTCTGAAATAATAGCTGAAATCTCTCCGATATAGCCACTTGTTTTGTGGGCATCGTTGACCAGAACAACCTTACCAGTCTTCTTAACTGAGTTAATGATGATATCCTTATCAAGCGGAACAAGGGTACGTGGGTCTACAATTTCAACTGAAATTCCTTCTTCTGCTAATTCTTCAGCAGCTTGAACCACACGGCGAAGCATTTTTACCATAAGTAACGACTGTTACATCTGTACCTTCGCGTTTGATTTCCCCAACCCCAAGTGGGATTGTATAGTCTGGATCAACTGGCACTTCCCCTTTTTGGTTAAATTCTGACTTGTACTCAAGAATGATAACAGGGTTATTATCACGGATAGAAGACTTGAGCAGTCCTTTCATGTCAGCAGGTGTACCTGGAGCTACAACCTTAAGTCCTGGGAATATGAGTAAACCAAGACTCTAGAGATTGCGAGTGCTGGGCGGCAGAACCAACTCCGTTACCAGCTGCACAACGTACAGTCATTGGAACCTGACCTTTACCACCAAACATATAACGTGTTTTAGCAGCTTGGTTGACGATATTGTCCATGGCAATGACCGAGAAGTCCATGAAGGTCATATCGACGATTGGACGAAGTCCTGTCATGGCTGCTCCTGCTGCTGCTCCAGAGATGGCAGCTTCAGAAATCGGACAGTCACGGACACGTTCTGGACCAAATTCTTCAAGCATTCCAACAGAAGTTCCGAAGTCTCCTCCGAAGACACCGACGTCTTCTCCCATCAAGAACACATTTTCATCGCGACGCATTTCCTCAGACATAGCAAGGATAATGGTGTCACGGAAGGACATTGTTTTTGTTTCCATTTTTATCTCTTTCTCCTTAGTCTGCGTAAATATCTTCAAATGCTGATTCAAGCGGTGGGAATGGACTTTCTTCCGCAAATTTAACAGAAGCTTCTACTGCTTCCTTTGACTTGCGCTTGGATTTCTTCCAATTCTTCGGCACTTGCAATGTTGTTTTCAATGAGGTAGTTGCGAAGGTTTTCGATTGGGTCTTTTTGTTTCCACAATTCCACTTCTTCACGCGTACGATATTTACCAGGGTCAGATGATGAGTGACCAAGCCAACGATATGTGACACTTTCAATCAAGACTGGCCCATTGCCACCACGAACATGGTCTACAGCTTTCTTAAATCCTTCATAGACGTCGATGACATTGTTTCCGTCTTCAATAAACATTCCAGGAATTCCATATGCCGCACTGCGTTGATGGATATGCTCCACATTGGTCATTTTCTTGATATCCGCAGAGATCCCATAACCGTTGTTAATGCAGTAGAAAATGACTGGTAGGTTCCAGATAGAAGCCATGTTCACTGCTTCGTGGAAAACACCTTCATTGGTCGCGCCATCTCCAAAGAAGCAAACGACAATTTTTCCAGTGTTTTGCATTTGCTGACTGAGGGCTGCACCAACAGCGATTCCCATACCACCACCTACGATACCATTGGCACCGAGGTTACCAGCATCAAGGTCAGCAATATGCATGGAACCACCTTTTCCTTTACAAGTACCAGTGTACTTACCAAGGATTTCAGCCATCATTCCGTTGAGGTCAATTCCTTTGGCAATAGCCTGTCCATGACCACGGTGGTTGGAGGTAATCAGATCATCTGGGTTGAGAGCCAACATAGCTCCGACGTTAGCAGCTTCCTCTCCAACAGAAAAGTGAGTCATACCGGGAACTTTTCCCTTTTTCACTAACTGAGCAATTTTTAAGTCCATGCGACGGATTTCTTCCATCTTACGGAACATCTCTAGCAAAAGATTTTTATCTAAAGTTGACATAATCTTGCCTTTCTAACATTTGTTCTTTACCTTACTATTTTACCTCTTTTTTAAAATACTGTCAAAGTATATGGCTAATAAAAATTCACAAAATACAAAAAGAAAACCCTGTTAGAAACAGGGATTTTCTTTAATTAGAATATTTTTTTCACAAAGTCATTTTTTTCAATTAATTTTTCCAAAAAAATTAGCTGATTTTTTTTCATAATCAGTTTTGCAAAGCGCCATTGATAGAGGATAGCACTAACGACTAAACTCGCTATTAAACCCAATCCAGTAAGAATAGGCTCCCAAAGTTAGTTACTTGATCTAGTAGATAAGCCTAATGGAATGGACACCGCCCAGTAAGCAATTACTCCAAGATAAAAGGGAACAACTGTATCCTTATAACCTCTGAGAATTCCTTGCAAAGGAGCTGCAACAGTGTCAGCTAACTGGAAAAAAAGACTATAAGTTAGGAAGGTAGATGTTAGTTTAATGAAGTCAGGATTATTTCCATATAAATTGGCTACGGCATCTCTCAAGATATAGAGGAAGCTTAAGGTAAAACCTGCAAATATCAACGCTATCCAACGACCAATTTTGATATAGGTCTTGGCATCATCAAAACGCTTTGCCCCAACCTCATAAGAAACCACTATTGCCATAGCAGAAGAAATGCTCACTGGAAAGGCATACATGAGAGTTGAGAAGTTCATGGCTGACTGGTGGCTGGCAATAATCATAGACGAAAACTTTGCCATAATCAAACCAACGACTGAAAAAATAATCACCTCAGCAAATACAGTACCACCGATTGGTAGAGCCCTAAACGAACACCTTCCTTTGATTTTTCATCTAGATCAAGTGGAAGTGGTTTTTCAAGATGAAATGCTTTTTAACTTTTTCTCTGCTTTTGAACAAAGAATGATGACAGAAATTCCTAGAAGACACCAGTAAGCTAGAGAAGTACCTAGACCTGCTCCTGCTCCCACCCTAGCTCTGGAAAACCCAAGAGGCTCCATAAATTAACAAAAGATAGTTAAAATCCACTATTTAGAGGGAAGTAATAAGAGCATGAGGTACATAGATAGCTTGGTCAAACCAAGAGAATCTAACAATGACCGAATTACACTGAACAATAACAAGGGAATAATCCCGATAGAAAGGTACCAAAGATAAGAGACTGCAACTGACGCCACTTGAGCTTCTAGTCCGATATGGTTTAAGACAGGCGGTGCTAAGAATACTACCATTCCAAGCAAGACCAAAGACAGTCCGAAAGCCAAGTAGATAAATTGGTAAAAGTCAGATGCCACTTCTTCCTTTTTGCCTCGTCCCAGATGATGGCCTATGATGGGAACCATGGCCGAAACAATCCCTGTTAAAAAAGTAAAGAAAGGATTCCATAGACTCGTTGCAGTTGAAACGCCAGCCAAATCCATGGTATTGTACTGCCCCGTCATGGTTGTATCGATAAAAGAGGCAGAATAATTAGCAAACTGATAAATCAGGATAGGAAAAAATATCTTAAGAAATAAAATAAACTTATCTTTAAATTGATGGGTTCGATACATATACGCTCTCTATTCTTATAGTCTATAGAGCAGAATCCCATCTAGTTTTTGTAAACGATTTGTCCTTTACAGATGGTATATTTGACCTGCCCTTTTAAAGTCTCACCGATAAATGGTGAGTTTGCTGCTTTTGAAGCAAAATGGGAGTCCACAAGGCGGTCAGCCTTAGCGTCAAAGATAGTGATATCCGCTGGACCATTCTCAGCCAAGTAACCTGCTTCAAAGTTGTAAAGCTTGGCTGGGTTGTAGGTCATTTTTTCAAGCAATTCCATCAAGCTTAACTCACCAGCATCTACCAAATAAGTCAAACCAAGAGAAAGAGAGGTTTCTAAGCCAGTCATACCAGATGGCGCTTTGGTGATATCTTCTACATTTTTCTCATCTGCATGGTGAGGCGCGTGGTCTGTCGCGATAACTGTGATAACACCTGACTTGAGACCTTCGATCACGGCACGACGGTCTGATTCCAAACGAAGTGGAGGATTCATTTTGGCATTGCTTCCTTGTGTCAAAAGGAGAGCTTCCGTCTTAGAGAAATGCTGTGGCGCTACTTCTGCTGTGACTTGCGCTCCCAAACCTTGAGCAAACTCTACTACCTTGACACTTTCCTCCTTAGACAAATGCTGGATATGAACATGAGCCTTGGTTGCATAGGCAATCATAACATCTCGCGCAATCATAGCGTATTCTGCCACCCCTGTCGCACCACAGATCTTGAAGTGGTCTTTAGCGATGTTTTCGTTAAATCCAAGAATCCCGTTCAAACCTGGATCTTCCTCATGAAGGCTGATAAAGGTATTGAGTTTTTTAGCTTCTTCCATGGCTTCCTTGACCACTTTACTGCTCTCAAGCGGAATACCGTCATCAGAAAAACCAAGCGCACCTGCTTCTAAAAGCGCCTTAAAGTCTGTCAAGTCTTGGCCATTAAATTTCTTGGTAATAGTCGCAACTGTCTTGACATTGATTTTTTCCTTGGCAGCTGACTGAAGAACTTCTTGCAAAGTTTCTACGTCCGAAATGGTTGGAATAGTATTAGCCATCATGACAACCGTTGTAAAACCACCTGCAGCAGCCGCTAGTGCCCCAGTATGGATGTCCTCCTTGTGGGTCTGACCAGGTTCACGGAAATGGACATGGATATCAACCAAGCCAGGCGCAACTACAAGCCCAGTAGCATCAATTAGCTCTGCTCCTTCTTCCTTGATTTCAGGGGCAATTTTGACAATTTTCCCATCTTGGACCAAAACATCACACACTTGATCCAAACCAGACTTGGGATCCATTACACGACCATTTTTGATTAGTAGCATTTGCTTTCTCCTTTATTCATAGAAATCAACTTGGGTATCCAACAATTTATCCCCATCATAAACAAACTTGGCTGAGAAGAAGGGTTTGTCCTCTAAAAGCCACTCAACAAAGGTGTGATCCCCTTCCCAAGTCGGCTTGCTCAAGACTTCATCATAGGGAACCCATTCTAAGGTCCCCTCATTGCAGTCAATCAAGTCACCCTCAAACTCCGTCACCTTAAACACATAGGTGTACCAGTCTAAATCAGGTGTGAACTCGGGAAAAGTGATTACGCCTTTTAGCACGGGCTTGGCTTTCAAACTGTTTCTTCAAGAATTTCACGTGCCGCGCATTCCTGAGGGGTCTCTCCTCGCTCTAGCTTACCACCCACACCAATCCATTTACCTGCATGGACATCATTGGGCTTTTTATTGCGATGGAGCATGAGTAGTTCTTTTCCGTTATCAATGTAGCAAATCGTCGCTAACTGAGGCATATTCTCTCCTTATCTAAGCCAATCGATTGGCTCTTGTCCTGTCTCTCTTAAGAATGCATTAGCCTTGGAAAAAGGCTTGGAACCCCAAAATCCTCTATAAACAGATAAAGGACTTGGATGAGCTGATTCGATGATTAAGTGATGAGGATTGGTAACTAGGGCCTTCTTCTTGCGTGCATAAGCACCCCAGAGTACAAAGACTACCGGTCTGTCTAGATTATTTACAACCCGAATCACAGCATCTGTAAATGGCTCCCATATCTGCCCAGCATGACCATTGGCCTGCCCAGCAGGAACCGTCAAGCAAGCATTGAGAAGCAAGACTCCTTGCTCAGCCCAAGACGTCAAATCATGGGAGCTTTTAACTCCGATATCATCTGACAATTCTTTTCAAAATATTTTGCAAGGATGGCGGAGCTGGAATAGCATCTGGAACCGAAAAACTCAAGCCCTGCGCCTGACCTGGCCCGTGATAGGGGTCTTGCCCAAGAATCACCACCTTAACTTCTTCAAGCGGTGTAGTCAAGAGAGCCTGAAAAACTTTTTCCTTAGGTGGATAAACAGTTCCCTGAGCATAGACCTGTTCCATAAATTGATTGATTTTCCCCGAAAATAACCTTCAGGTAGTTGCTCCTTAATCAAAGCATGCCAAGATGAGTGTTGCATCGCCAACTCCTTCATTTTTACTGCCTCTATTATAGCAAAAAGTGGCTATTGAAACCACTTTTTACAGTTCTTATATACTGTTATTGACCCTATTATTTGACATTAGTATTGACAGTATCAATCAGCCATTAAAAACTTTTCGATTGTATCAATAGCATTGGAAAGTTGATTATTTACAGACATCATCCGTTCAAGATTAGCGTCCATATAGTAGAGTTCAGATAAACCACCCCTAGGGAGAAAGAGTGAATAGTGGATATTCATCTTCTCTCGAGTACTTAACTCTATATGATTGCTTATGATATACTTTAACTCTTTTAACGAATTTACTTGAGCAACCACACCTTTTAACTGATACTGCTCGATGAGGTTTAGTAAGTTGTCAATCTCTTCAATGACTTTAGTTTCCATATCATCACCTCTTAGGAAAAGTACTACATAGCATCCAAACAATCTAGTAAGTCTTGGTAGGAATGGACTTCGTAAGTCGGCTGAGCTTGAGTCTTGTTTTCCAGATGATAGGGATTGTACCAGACAGTATCAATCCCAGCATTATTGCCACCTTGAATATCAGCTGTTAGGGAATCTCCAATCATCAGGGTCTTTTCTTTATCAAATCCAGCAATCTGCTGACCGATTTTTTCATAGAATAGTGCATCAGGCTTTTGAGTTTGCAACTGTTCAGAGATAAAGACTTGGTTGAAATAGGGAGCAAGACCTGATTCAGCCAAACGACCTGTCTGAATAGCTGTAATGCCATTTGTTGCAGCGTACAGCTCATAATCTCGCTCGATGAGACTGTCCAAAGTTCATGAGCTCCCGAAAAAGTTTGTCCCTGCTGAGCGAGATAAAATTGGTAACGCTGGGCAAGTAACCTACCATCTTTTTCCTGTCCAAAATGAGCAAATAAACGAGAAAAGCGCGTGTTAACCAGTTCTTGTTTACTGATTTTCTTTTGCTCCAAGTCCTTCCAGAGAGCCTTGTTCATAGGAACGTAATAGTCTTTATAGGCTTGAATGTCCGCAACTCCTTCTTTCTTTAGAAGTTGCGTCAAAAGCCACATCCTCAGCAGCATCAAAAATCAAAGCAAGGTGTGGTCGAGGTCGAAAGAGTAGAAATTTGTAGGGACAATTTGAAGTTTTCCTTTCTGAAAATTCATTAAGAACATTATAGCATAAATGAAAATACATAAACATAAAAACTCTCTAAGAAATCAGAAATCCTTCTTCGAGAGTTTTATCTATGGTTCTATTGCATCTGGATAGGTTATTAATACTACTCGTCTATTCTTTTTAGTAGAAATTCTATAAAATTATCCGCATAGTATTCTCCATCTTTAAAAACAGGTAATTCATTGGTCAGACCGTCCTGATTTTGAAAAATAGAATATGCCATCACCACATTCACAAATAACTAATTGCTCAGAATTACTGAACCCTTCTTTTCGATTCAGCTCGTTTATATAAACAAGATCGCCTCCTACAACAGTATCAAAAATCTAATCCATAAATACTAAATATTTCTTCTCCATAAATCTCTCCCCCATATAATTTTTCAGCCACCACTTATATGTTTCAAGAAAAGTAAAATTTAATCTTTTCTCAGCTTTTTATAATCCATTCATCAAAAATACCCTTTCCAAATGGGAGCAAAGTCCACACCCTCGGTAGAAGCAATCTTCTTTTTCAGTTCATCAATCATTTTTCACCTCATTTTAATCAATAACATCTCTAGCCCTATTTTTCCCAATAATTTCCTCTCCATGACTTAAATTCACTACGATTGATCCATTTCCTATCTTACTTATATTTATGATTTCTATTTACACTGAGCAATTCTTTTTGTCTATCAATTCTATCTATTCTGAAGTAACTACTGTAAAATAAAAAAATGTTTTCCATTACTATCTATATACTGGTTGATATAATCTTTTGCTACAAAAATTGACTAGAGTAAATCGCTACCATTATTTTTAGGAGAATAATACCAGCTATCATAAGTCAACTCAAGTCCCCCATCTCCTTCTACATAGACATCGCCACCAAGAATCATAAACTTTTTTTCGACTCTATCCAGTCAATATATGCAACATATCTTTATACGTGATGCATAACTTGCAACACCCAATTCTGCTAACGACTGACCTCTATTTTCAAAATTAAATTTACCTAGTTCCATATGATTTGGACTACTACTTTTTATTTTTAGAAAGACAAGAAAAAAACAATAGATTTCATATTTTTCATCTCCAATCTCCTTATCAAGCCATGTACTAGCTCCTACTATCATATCATACATCCTTCTCAAGAAATTATGATATGATTAGAAGGCAATCCAGATAAGTCTGTCAGAGATTTTAAATGGAGAACAGGAATTGATTGAGCATTCTGTTATAAGATAAACTTTTGAATAATTCTGAATTCCACCTTCCTGTGTAAATAAAGTCTTTACAGCAAAAATCATTATCGCAAAAACGACTTCTTGAAAAGCCATTATCAATTCTCCACTCAATATTCGTATAAGGAATATCACCATTTTCTACATTAACGATTTCAAACCAACCTATTGCCACTCCATAAAAATAATCTCTTCCAATATCTGAGTTGAATATCCTTTGTTTTTTTAATATAAAGTGAAAAATAAAAGTCGAAATGATAGCATCTTCTTCCGCTATTGATAGTAGTAGTTCTTTTAAATCCTCAATAGTCATTCTTATCTACCTCAAGTTAATAGAATTAAGGCTCCCAAAAGAAGTTCTGTTCTCTGACTAAAACCTTAGAGACTTGAATTTCTTGGCACACAATCTTAATTAACATACTTGATAAAGTAATTGTAGCTTGTATCATATCATTTTTCTCTTCGATAAGCCTAATGTCATGTACAGTGTGAGACATGAGATTTTCAAAAGGAATATCTTTCATATTGAAATTTCTTGTACCAGTCTCACTTTTCCAACATGTCCAACCAGCATCCGTCTCATAGTCAACCTTAAAACAACGATAGAAAACTATCTCCCAACAATACTGATCCGTTTTACCATTTTCAATCTCGATATAGAGTTTACATTCATCCCCGAAAAATGAAGCTCTAAAGTCTAATGCGTAGGAATCCCAGTACTTCGTACTGTCAATCTGTTCCTGTAGTTTTAAAATATTCATTTCCTCTCTCCTTTGTTTTATGAAAAGGCATAGGTTCTAGTAGCGGATTCATTATTTTTGTTTTTCATCCGATACATTTTTTATTTCATATAACACTACTATATCTACTATCAGTTCAGCTACTCTATTCAGAAAAACTGAGTGGCACAATCTCTACATCCCCAAGATTGTCAACTGAGTAACGTTGACTACCATTTTTAAACCAGCGTTCTAGAACAACATCATAGAGTATGAAGTGGGATTTTTCTTTAATCCAAGCTTCATCAATCCCATAAGGCTTTAAATACTCTAGCACTTCGTTTGGATTTGTTATCTGAAAATTTGGTAAGCCTTTAGTCGAGCTAAAACTATAGGAACTTTTTAAATGTAGCTCTAAATCAGATTCTTTTCCACTCTTCACTTCTATATTATAACCAATTAACCCATAAGCTAATGATTGATCAGATTCCGAAATTTCAATAGTTTGTTTGAGCATCTTATCTCTATAATCATAATCAATAAAAAGATATCTACCGTCAGGTAACGTCCGCCTATACTCAATTAGAAATGTTTCTTCAATACCTACATACACTAATATAGTTTCACCTTCAGATAAGCCTGATTCAAGACTCATACCAACTGTAATGTCCTTATCGCGATATGATTCACCTCCGTCAACGGCTTTACTAAAATCAGCAAGGCCAGGTAAGATACCACTATGGGTTTCTGCATAGTTCATCTCTAAAAAGACATTACTTAAAGATTCATACACTCCCTTTATAATAATTCTTTTGATAGACACGATATAAACCAAACAAAGTTAGAAAACCTACTACAGTTATGACTAGGATTTTTAAAAATTTTTTCATTTACCTTTTTCCTTACTTAAATCTTGGAGAAACTGATAAGCAACATTGTTCTTCTCTTTTAACATCTACATTGCTTGGATATCATCCTATTCAGAAAAACTTAGTGGCACAATCTCTACATCCCCAAGATTATCAACTGAGTAACGTTGACTACCATTTTTAAACCAGCGTCCTAGAACGACATCATAGAGCATGAAGTGGGATTTTTCTTTAATCCAAGCTTCATCAATCCCATGAGGTTTTAAATACTCTAGTGCTTTGTTGGGATTTGTTAGGTAAAAATTGGGTTTGTCCACAGTGCCTGATTTCTTAAAATACGACTCCAAATTTATCTCCCCACTATCCTTATTTCTTATATTATATCCAGCTAAGTAGTATGCTAGTGAACTTTTAGAATCCGAAATTTCGATAGTTTGGTTAAGATTTTTATTCTTATAATTGTATCTAATAAATAGATATCTCCCATCAGATAATAGTTGCTGGTATTCAATAATAAAAGTTTCTTCAAAACCCTACAATCACTTTTCAAACTTTCATTTTCAGACAAACCTGCATCAAGCCCTATGGGAATTATCCAGTCTGGTTCTCTAAACGACTGACTTCCGTCAACGGCTTTACTAAAATCAGCGAGCCCAGGTAAAACACCACTATTTATCTCTGCATAGTTCATTTCTAAAAAGACATTACTTAAAGATTCATACACTCCTTTATAATAATTCTTTTTGATAGACATGATATAGGCCAAACAAAGTTAGAAAAACCAATACAGTTATGACTAGGATTTTTAAAATTTTTTTCATCTACCTTTTTCCTTACTTAAATCTTGGATAAACTGATAAGCAACATTGTTCTTCTCTTTTAACATCTCCATTGCTTGGGTATCATCCTATTCAGAAAAACTTAGTGGCACAATCTCTACATCCCCAAGATTATCAACTGAGTAATGTTGGCTTCCGTTTTTGAACCAATGTGCCAGAAGAACATCATGAAGTATGACTTTTGGTTAATCCATTGCATTTTCACTAATCATCTTTACGTTACCCCAATTTTTCAACTGAAAACTGACTAGGATAAGCGGAACGCCAATCAGAAATAAGTTTATTTTTCAAAAATATCATTTGCAATTTCAGTGTATACTTTTACATCTGATTTGTTTTTGAGTTATGTATTGTTCGACTGGATACTCTTTCTTATAATCATCTGAAAATATCCTTATTTTCTGAATTAGTTGATTTGATTGATGTTGATACATGTATTCAACCTGTAAAAATATCTGAGTTGGGCAAATCAACGTTTATGACAATTGAAACATGCTCATTTTCCAACTCATTATCAGGGATAACTAAATGTGTAAAAATGCCATCAATATTCTTAGGTAAGTTATTTCTCTTGTAGCCTTCCCCGGTTACTCCGTATAGTAACCCTCTTGTAGCTCCATATCTGGAAGACGTTCTAAAAGTCGAGGCTGTTGGAGACCGCCACGACCCTCTAGCATAATTGTACTCATCATGATAAATTTCTTCAAAAAATATTTTTGATATTTTGGTCTAGAATACATTAAAAACAATAACAAACCAAGCAATAACATTCCAATTAGACTAACATACTTAAAAAAATTCTACTCATAAACCACCTCTCTATGGAACATTTGTGTAATCTTGCAAATCATTTTTACCCTCTTCTAAACTTCGAATAAAATTATAAGAATCTGGATAGTTTTTCTTCAAGTATTCCATGGATTCTGCATCCGTTCGTATACTATTGGATTGGATATTAGGGCCTAAATCTATCGTTTTACTGGGACCTAAACTATTGTATACTGCTTTTTTAACATAATCAAGACTAACTCACTTCTCGAATGGTTGGGGAGGCCTCAAATCCTATTTGCAGGATCATAAAACAGACTGAGTCACTTGTTAGCGCTTGGCTTCTATTCGTGTTGCTACTCGTTGGTAACTACACTAGAATGACTTCAAAAAATCAACAACTCCATCATGTAACTGTATATCCTTATTGAGAATTTCTCTACTTTCTTTATCTGATAACTCTAATACCATATTACGGTAGCCATCAAGAAGTTCCATCATTAAAACCACAGTATCATAACTTACATTAAATAGTAACTCCTCTTTAGTTAAATTACTTTTGAGATATTCATACTTACAGCTTGCTCCTGTATTATTTCTAATTCTTTAAAAATTTTATTTGTTTATCTGTCATGTTTGATTTTCTCCCTATATTTTTCATTATTTGTGTAGTAATAAACCTGATGTCTTTAAATTTAGTATGTTTACACACGTACTTAATGTTTCCTATAAGACCAGTCCCTAGTTCCCTATATTAAAAGATTTAAATAGTGCTCTTCAGAGAAAAATCATGTTCTGATTGTTTTGATCTTTTGCAACAATAACATCTCCAGAAATAATATTTAGTACGACTAATCCCTCCAAAACAATCGTAATTTTTAAAAAACTATCATCGTAATATTCAAGTAATATCTTTTGGAAAGTGTATAACTGATTTTTCATGAAAATCTTTTTACTTTAAAAATTTTTTTCGACTTTTGAGCGTCAGTTTCATAATCTCATTCCACACAACTAATAAAACTTACCTTCCCACATTCCTCTAAATCTAGTTTATTTTTCGTTATGACTTTCTATATTTCTATATATAGATGAACTTCATCACCAAAATATAATATTTGTAAATCTAAAAATCCGACAATCCCAATAGTCAGTCTGATTTATCTTATCCTGCTTCTTCTTTATATCAACATGCTCCGTGTTCTTTTTATTTCTAATTTTTAAAAATGAATTAGATAGTATCACAAGTAACTTTTAATTTGGACTACTGTGAACAACTACTTTCCTACTTCTATAACGAAATTTGATTAGGGTTTGTGTAACTATACTAGACATGTTAATAACAATAAATTCATAAATCGAACCTAAGTCTCGATGTTATAAAAAAATCATTTTATCGCCAACTATTGATTTCCTAAACTATGAAACCATTGATTATAGAATTCCCTCTGTTCAAGAACTATGACACAGTCTAAATCCGGTTTTGTTTTGTCTCAAAGATATATATACATTCTGAATCCTTGCTTGTCGACCCAATTCCAACAAATATGCTTTCTCTCCTCCATAACCATTTGCAGCGGTGATGGAAATACGCGTCTATCTGAACTGTTACATTGTATTATACCGCCTTCTTTTTCTAAATCTTTACGAATCTCAACCAAGGCCTGAAAAATGAGTCAGCTTCATACCTCGTTATTTGATTCTCCACTGTTACATCAATAACACATAGTTCCTCACTATCAATGATAGTAAGTCGGCACTCTCTAATCAGTTCAATGTTTTTATAATATATTTGTAAAAACAATAGTTCTCATTTATAATTCTCAAAGTTTGAATTAAACTATTTCATATGATGTCTCTTTTAAAAATAATTTCTTTAATATTTATCTCTAAAACCTTATAAATTTTTAATTCTACTACAAATATGGATGCAGTTTAATTTCCCTATCAGAGTTTTTCGAAAAATTCTAGGTAAATTGTTTCTGAAATACTTAAAACATTCCAATCGAGTATTGACATAGTATTTGCAACGATGAAAGCCCTTATCATTATCAGCAATTTCCATGTCCACTTCAATTTTTAATTCTTCTTTTTAAGCTGATGGGAGTTAGTAGAAACTAAAATACTCACTTCCCCCTCACTATCGTCTCCGAAAATAATCTCTTTCGTTTGATGAGGATTTTTATATATTCATCCATAGCAGTATATACCTTTGCCCATCTCCTCTTCAAAAATGTAGCATACCTGATAAATTGTTAGATATTTTGTCTCACAATCCAGTCTTATTTCACAAAATTTTTCTGTTTCGTCGAGACCACTCAGTCCGTAGAATTATATTATCCAATCCATTTCCTCCATTCATTCCCCTACCCCATCTCCTTGGCTATTCTACTGCTTTTTCAAAGTTTTCTCCTTTGGCAATTCGTTTCCATAAAACAAGTGGGTTCAAACTATAAAGATAGGCGTAGGAGGAAATAATTAACCCATTCGATAAGGGCAAAAGTTGTATCAGTGTGGCTATAATAGCCACTTGGAAACTCTAGTGTATTCCATACAATAAAAGGAAAGCCTGAAATAAGTAAAACAAGGTCTAGTATTCTGAAACAACTATATATTTTCCGCACATTTCCACTTCCGAACTGGGGATTTGACAGTCTTCTAATCAAAATTGTCCAATAGATTGAACCTTGAAGTAATATAAATGTCAGTAAAGACAAAGAGATAGAGAATGGTTGCTAAACTACTCCACATCACCAAGCCGATTTTTCAAAAAGGAAAAAACAAAACCAAATAGATAGGACAGCTGTGAGACTCTCCAAACAGAGACACCAACTCTTTCTAACTTTCTCTTTTTGTATGTTCATTAACTCCCCATTTATCTATCATCCCATATCAGAAAAAAAGCATTCGAAGGATTTTCTAGTTAACATTTCTCAGAATCAAGGCATTCTATGAATCGAACAGCCCAATTCCTTTAATATCAATGTAATTCTAAACTTAGAATTACATTAAAATAAATGTTTTTAGAGCTATTCTAAGTCCATGATAGTCTTAAATTTTAATTTTTGAAGGATTCTAAAGCTAGAATAGCTCTAAAATTACGAGCACTAAGCTATTCGAAACTTAGGAAGAACCTTTTTCTAAACTGTCAGAGCACTTCAATTAACGTTTCTTACAATTTTTCTGATGAGCTTTGAGTTTTTGATAGCCCAATCATAGTGACTAGAGGTGCTACTGACAAAATAAGAGCCTAGACTTGTCCCACCCGTCCATTTATAGATACCTTTGGTAAAGGAGTTGGTCATTACTGAAGCCTTCCATCAACTCTAAAACCTCTCTGATGCGATTGCTCTAGTAGTTTAGTCGCTTCTTCTAAAAGATGTTTTCTGGTGCTTCTTCCAAATAGCGACATTCATTTTCACCATAAGTTTTTCCAATTATAAGGCTCAGGGAGAAAAGGTCTTTCAAGACCCTTTTTGATTCAGAATCTACAGAGTCAAAAGTAGCTGATGCCATTCATAGAGATGGATCAAAACATCCCGTAGATTTTTATCTCTTTTCCAGTGAGCTTCTTTTTTCTTTTGGTCTTTTGAAAAATCAAATGGAATCATCAACTCTTCCTGACTCAACTGAGAAATGAGGAGATTGAGCTTCTCATAATTTTCCTTAGAGGCTAGCACTAAATTCCTCTTTTTGTTTTTGGTCTAGGCATAGGAGTTCTCCCTTCATTTTCAACTAGAATAAGCTATTTTCTTACTTCATTATACCATAATCAAAAAGCAGTTCTTCATTTTACGAAAAACTGCTTTTACTAACTATTTTTTATGCTTATAGTCACTACTTTACATATAAATCTTTTAAAGAGACTGTCCACTTCTGCTATCTGATAGAGCAAGTGGGACAGTTCTTAGTAATCTTCTTTTTAAACATGAAAGGTGGACCCTGACCAAATAGGGTAGCCAATTCCTCTTTTAATCTTGCCCCTTCTGGATCATGATCTTTTAAGAACTTACTGAGATAGAGATTTCGAACAGCAGCAAGTTTAAAGCTAAAATACTGATGCAATTGTTTTTGCTCCGTATTTAAGCCGTTTTCAGAAACTGCTTTTGCATAACATTCCAAGACATTACTTTGTCCATCCACATATCTGTCCCTCATAATCCTCGCCGTTTCCTGATAGATTTCAGTCTGACTAGGACTCTTGACCTTCTTAAAATTTCCCCACATGGAGTAAGCTCCAAGCTTATAGTCAATAGCTTCCGCCTTCCAGGCTTCTAAGATGTCTTTAAAAGCAACCTTCATACAGGCAAAACCAGCTGGATCATGCAAATAGAGATACTGACTATCAAGAGCATACACGGTTATAAAGTGATCCACACCATAAAGAATTGTGTGATTGGGATTGTAAGTCAAATGCCCCATATCAAGAGGTCCCAGTACGACAGGTCCATTGGACAGAAATGTTTCCAACTTTCCTTTAATCTCTTCCAAATCTACTTCCGCGCCATCTTTTAGATAGAAGTCCTCATAGTCAAACCCAAGTATTTTTAAGGAATGGGAGATGGAAATGTCTGGCATTCCATTATCAAAGAATACTAGAGGGTGTCGCTCATCTCCCTTTACGATACTAGCGCCATTTCCCATCACCATAATTGCCTCTAAAAACTCTGCTTTAAAGTCATAACCATAGGTTTCTAGTGCCATTGCCAATGAATAGCTATAGCAAAGCGACACATCACCAAAATACATCTGCATATTCATGCCTCCTTATCTTCTATGGGACTATTATACCGAGAAAACTATTCTCATGCCCCATAAAATCCACACAAAAAATAGGGCATGTTTGCTTTACGGACATGAATTTCCACAATAAAAGACTCTGTAGAGGTTCTTTCTACAGAGTTAGGTTTGCATCTTTATAAAAAATCAGAAAATGATTTAGTCCTTGATTACTGGTATCCAGAGTTCCATTTGATAGTCAGCTGACGACATGTCTCCCTCGGTGTAGACTTCAAAATCTGGCGCTCCTGAGTGGCGATAGCCTGTTTCCGGGAAAAAGACTTCCAAAACATACTTCCAAGCGAGGTGGATGCTAGCTGGTATAGCCCCCTTGACTGGTACGATAGCATATTCAGCTTCTGGAATTTCTTTAATCGAGAGTCCTAGTTCTTCTGCTCTAGCTTTATCTGTCACATCATAGGCAGCCATATAGTTGATAATCTCGCCTTCTTTGACCTCCGAGCAGACGCCAAAGGATTGGCCACGGCCCAGACTTTCTAGACTTTCAAAGCTGTGATTTACATAGAGCTGCTCCCATGCAGACGGGCATTTGCTATTGTCAATAGCTTCCAATAGGACGCCTGCCACGGTAAAAGCAGGTTTCTTTTGAATCTTGATATCCATGTTCTTTCCTCCTGTAATCTTTAAGGATAATTGAAGTCTAGGAAAAACCCGATAAGGTTTTCCATTTCGAACTTCTGAGGGTGTTGCCCCATGGAATTTCTTGAAGGCTGCGCTGAAGGAATCCGCAGATTCGTAGCCGTACTTCATTGCTATGTCAATGATTTTGTCAGAGCTTTCCCGCAAGTCTGTCACAGCTTCTGATAGCCTGCGATTGCGCAAGTATTCTGCTAATGTCATATCAGCCATGATGGAAAAGATTCTGCTAAAAAGAGGATAAGAATAGCCTGATAGCTGCTGAAATCTTTTCATATCCACTTCTCCAGTCAGCTGCTGCTCCAAATAATCCATGGTTTGATTGAATTGATGCATCATATTCTTTTTCACCTCATAAAAGATACTAAGGCCGTTAAAAACAAAGTGTGAATAGGAAAATTAACGCTGGTTCTTCTGATTCTAGGTAATTTTTTCTTTTTCGCATAGCTTTTAGGCCGTGTTCAATTCTATCTATATTCTAACAAATACAAGATACTTACACCCTAGAATCTTTGTACTAAGATTTAAAAGGTGTAAATTCTATAACTTATCTTTTTAATTTCTCAACAAAGAGATAGGCTGCAGGGCAGGTCAAGGTATTCTTAATCGTCAAATGGTTGATTTGGTGGATCTTTTTACGATCTGTATGGGGGAATTCTCGGCAGGCCTTTGGACGAACATCATAGATAGAACAGAGATTGTCTCCTCCTAGAAAAGGGGCAAGGCATAGATTTGAAAACCTTATCCCCATCTTCATCTACCTGCAAAAACTCTGCTTCAAAGGCTGGTAATTTCATCTTGAAATACTTGGCAATACGAGTAATATCTGCCTCTTTGAAGTCGGGTCCCAATGTCTTACAACAGTTGGCACAAGCCGTACAATCAATCTCCGCAAAGACCTCTTCGTGAATCTGCTGGGCTATCTTATCTAAGTTTTTAGGAGGTTTTTCTTTAGATTGGCTAAAAACTTT
>BNJS01001882.1_pt1 | contig 29289 bp, 36 predicted proteins | sample 8540461 | NCBI WGS metagenome assembly BNJS01 (sample SAMD00202454, study PRJDB9452) | human saliva metagenome | isolation source: human saliva | place: Japan | reverse complement strand
CAGGCTCCTCATACGATGACTGAGGAAGTCGCTGCATTTGCACACATGATCCAGCAACCAGATCTGAATCTCTACCAAACTTGGCTGGAAGATGCAAGTTCAGTTCATGAGCTACTATATACTATGCGCCAGACTGCTGGCATTAGATTTGAGGCAGAAAAATGAAAACCAAACTACCGACTGAATGGCAAGAACTAAGTGACCAACTCGGTTTCCAAGAATTCACCCCCATTCAAACTCAACTATTTGAGCCCCTTCTTGCTGGAGAAAACCTCCTAGGAGTGAGCCCAACAGGAACTGGTAAGACCCTAGCTTACCTCCTACCAAGTCTTCTCAGACTACAAAAGAAAAAAGCCCAACAACTCTTGATTCTAGCACCAAATACAGAACTTGCTGGACAGATTTTTGACGTATGTAAAACGTGGGCTGAAGCTATCGGCTTAACTGCCCAACTCTTCTTATCTGGTTCGAGCCAGAAACGCCAGATTGAACGCCTTAAAAAAGGACCAGAAATTCTGATTGGAACACCTGGCCGTATCTTTGAACTAATTAAATTGAAAAAAATCAAGATGATGAATGTGGAAACCATCATCCTGGATGAATTCGACCAATTGCTAGATGATTCTCAGATTCACTTTGTCGAGAAAATCACTCACTACGCACCTCGTGACCACCAACTCGTCTACATGAGTGCGACGACCAAGTTTGACCAAGAAAAGATTGCGCCTAACACACGTACCATTGATCTCTCTGACCAAAAATTGGACAACATCCAGCACTTTCTACATGCAGGTAGATCAACGTCACCGAGTGGATATGCTACGAAAACTAGCTCATGTTGAGGATTTCCGTGGTCTGGTCTTCTTTAACAGCCTATCAGACCTTGGAAGTGCAGAAGAAAAACTACAGTATCGGGATATCTTGGCTGTTTCCCTCGCTAGTGATGTCAATGTCAAATTTAGAAAAGTCATCTTAGAAAAGTTTAAAGACAAGCAACTAACCCTACTTCTTGCAACAGACCTTCTGGCTCGTGGAATTGATATCGATAGCCTAGAATGTGTCGTAAACTTTGATGTCCCTAGAGATATCGAAACCTACACTCACCGTGCTGGCCGTACTGGCCGTATGGGCAAGAAGGCTATGTTATCACTCTCGTCACTCATCCAGAAGAAATCAAAAAACTCAAGAAGTTTGCAAGTGTACGTGAAATTGTCCTAAAAAATCAAGAACTCTATATCAAATAAGGTTGGCTCTCGCCAACCTTTTTCTCATCCCCAAGTAATTTCCAATTGATAGCTAGCAAAGGGGTGTCCCTCTTGATTTTGTAGTTGATAATCTAGTTCAATCTTTTGCCCATCTACTTGATAACGACTGGTTTGGATGATAAACTCCTGCATGCCCATAGGTGTATGAATGTAGGCTAAACTATCACTATCCTTTAGAAAGCGCATAATGGTCTTGGGATTGGAAAATCGGCTCATCACCAGTTCTTGACCATGAAATTTAATAACTACTTTTTCTTTTTCCTCATTATAAAAAAAGTAGGTAGCTATAATCTCCCTTTTTCATGCACTTCCACGTCATAAAGCTGGTCAATCACTTCCAACTGCTCATCAAACTGAATCGTATTTCGCATCCGAATCTTTCACATCAAGTCCTCTTTCTTGTCTCTTGTCCTACTATTTTACCAAAAAGAGCAGGATTTTGCTATAATGGTCATATGAATGAAAAAGTATTCCGTGACCCAGTTCACAACTACATCCATGTCAATAATCAAATTATCTATGACTTGATTAATACAAAAGAATTTCAACGTCTGCGCCGTATTAAGCAATTAGGAACTTCCAGTTATACTTTCCACGGTGGAGAGCACAGCCGCTTCTCTCACTGTCTAGGTGTCTATGAAATTGCTCGTCGCATCACAGAGATTTTTGAAGAAAAATATTCTGAGGAATGGAATCCAGCTGAGTCTCTCTTGACCATGACAGCTGCTCTCCTACATGACCTTGGGCATGGTGCCTACTCCCATACTTTTGAAAATCTCTTTGATACAGACCATGAAGCCATTACTCAGGAAATCATCCAAAGTCCTGAGACAGAGATTCACCAAGTCCTGCTACAAGTGGCGCCAGATTTTCCAGAAAAGGTAGCCAGTGTCATTGACCATACCTATCCTAACAAGCAGGTTGTGCAACTCATTTCCAGTCAGATTGATGCAGACCGCATGGACTATCTCTTGCGCGATTCCTATTTTACAGGTGCTTCATACGGAGAATTTGACTTGACTCGAATACTCCGAGTTATTCGTCCTGTCGCAAATGGTATCGCCTTTCAGCGCAATGGCATGCACGCCATCGAGGACTATGTCCTCAGTCGCTACCAGATGTATATGCAGGTCTATTTCCACCCAGCAACACGCGCCATGGAAGTTCTCCTACAGAATCTCCTCAAACGCGCCAAGGAGCTCTATCCTGAGGATAAAGATTTCTTTGCACGAACATCTCCACATCTCCTGCCTTTCTTTGAAAAAAAGGTAACCTTGACTGATTATCTGGCTCTGGATGATGGTGTCATGAATACCTACTTCCAGCTCTGGATGACCAGTCCCGATAAGATTCTCGCAGACTTGTCGCAACGTTTTGTCAACCGCAAGGTCTTTAAATCCATCACCTTTTCACAGGCGGATCAAGATCAACTCGCCAGCATGAGAAAATTGGTTGAGGACATCGGCTTTGATCCCGACTACTACACTGCCATTCATAAGAACTTTGACCTCCCTTATGATATCTATCGTCCCGAATCTGAAAAATCCACGGACACAGATTGAGATTTTACAAAAAAATGGAGAACTAGCTGAACTCTCTAGCCTGTCTCCTATCGTCCAATCCCTTGCTGGCAGTCGCCACGGAGATAATCGTTTCTATTTCCCAAAAGAAATGTTAGATCAAAATAGTATCTTTGCAAGCATTACCCAGCAATTTTTACACTTGATTGAGAACGATCATTTTACCCCAAATAAAAACTAGAAGAGGAAATTTATGAGTATTAAACTAATCGCCGTCGATATCGACGGAACCCTAGTCAATAGCCAAAAGGAGATTACTCCTGAAGTCTTTGCAGCTATCCAAGATGCCAAAGAAGCTGGTGTCAAAGTCGTGATTGCAACTGGACGCCCTATCGCAGGTGTTGCCAAACTTCTGGACGACTTGCAGTTGAGAGACGAGGGTGACTATGTGGTAACCTTCAACGGTGCCCTTGTCCAAGAAACTGCGACTGGACATGAGATTATCAGCGAATCCTTGACCTATGAGGATTATCTAGATATGGAATTTCTCAGTCGTAAGCTCGGCGTCCACATGCACGCTATTACTAAGGACGGTATCTATACTGCCAATCGCAATATCGGTAAAATACACGGTGCACGAATCAACCCTCGTCAGCATGCCCATCTTCTATCGTACTCCTGAAGAAATGGCTGACAAAGAAATCGTCAAGTGCATGTTTATTGATGAACCAGAGATTCTGGATGCTGCGATTGAAAAAATTCCAGCAGAATTTTACGAACGCTACTCCATCAACAAATCTGCTCCTTTCTACCTCGAACTCCTTAAAAAGAATGTAGACAAAGGGTTCAGCTATTACTCACTTAGCTGAAAAAACTAGGATTGACCAAAGATGAAACCATGGCCATAGGTGACGAAGAAAATGACCGTGCCATGCTGGAAATCGTTGGTAACCCCGTTGTTATGGAAAATGGAAATCCAGAAATCAAAAAAATCGCCAAATACATCACTAAATCTAACGATGAATCCGGCGTTGCCCATGCCATCCGTACGTGGGTATTGTAGAAGAGAAAGAATAGACGAAAACCGCTCAGCTGAGCGGTTTTTGATATAAGTTGAACAATTGCTAATATTATCTAAATATACAGTTACTTAAATCTTGAGAGTACAAAAACGTCGCTCAGAAAATGGTTGAGAACATGGAAGTTGTACAGTTACTTAAATCTTGAGAGTACAAAAACTATTACAATAATCGATTGCAAGAGTATGTAGTTGTACAGTTACTTAAATCTTGAGAGTACAAAAACCGAGGGTACGGACGAAGAAGAAGTGAAGGTGTTGTACAGTTACTTAAATCTTGAGAGTACAAAAACTGAAGCTGAAGTTTTTACAAATTGAAAAGCTGTTGTACAGTTACTTAAATCTTGAGAGTACAAAAAACAACGACATTGACGAGTTATTTATAGAGAAGGTTGTACAGTTACTTAAATCTTGAGAGTACAAAAAACGTGATGTTAAAGAGTTTGAAGAACATCAAAAGTTGTACAGTTACTTAAATCTTGAGAGTACAAAAAACATTGAGATATACCACGGGTTCAAAGTTTGGGTTGTACAGTTACTTAAATCTTGAGAGTACAAAAACTCTTAGGCTACCTAATAGGTATCCAATGGGTTGTACAGTTACTTAAATCTTGAGAGTACAAAACATTTACGGGTTGGGTGTATCGTGAATTATAGTTGTACAGTTACTTTAAATCTTGAGAGTACAAAAAAACTAGAGATTTCTACTCTATGAATAGTTTTGAGTTGTACAGTTACTTAAATCTTGAGAGTACAAAAAACATTTACGGGTTGGGTGTATCGTGAATTATAGTTGTACAGTTACTTAAATCTTGAGAGTACAAAAAACTGAAAACCTAGTTCAAACTTAAGCCGTGCTAGTTGTACAGTTACTTAAATCTTGAGAGTACAAAAACATAACCTAACACCGACTCGCATATCAACGTGTTGTACAGTTACTTAAATCTTGAGAGTACAAAAAAACAAGACAATCAGCTTACCTTTTTCGATAGGCTGTTGTACAGTTACTTAAATCTTGAGAGTACAAAAACCTGCTGCAGCATCTGCAGGGATTTCAGCTAGTTGTACAGTTACTTAAATCTTGAGAGTACAAAAACTTAAGAATAATTTTGGTAGAAGACAAGACAGTTGTACAGTTACTTAAATCTTGAGAGTACAAAAAACTGGTGCTGGTGTTGGCTGTGGAACTAGCTAGTTGTACAGTTACTTAAATCTTGAGAGTACAAAAACGTACTGTATATAAGTAGTGTTGCCGTTGGTGTTGTACAGTTACTTAAATCTTGAGAGTACAAAAAACTTAATTTGTATAGTTGGAAGATAGCCACGTGTTGTACAGTTACTTAAATCTTGAGAGTACAAAAAACACTCACAAGGTAAGAGCCTATGGGTTTTTAGTTGTACAGTTACTTAAATCTTGAGAGTACAAAAACAAAAACGCTCGACGGAGTTGTTCATCTAAAGTTGTACAGTTACTTAAATCTTGAGAGTACAAAAACATCTTACTCTCCTTGGTTCTGGCAAAGCTAGTTGTACAGTTACTTAAATCTTGAGAGTACAAAAACTAATCTTGATGAATAAGTCTGATTGGGTTGGTTGTACAGTTACTTAAATCTTGAGAGTACAAAAACTAGATGCATTTTTCTGCAACAGGAGCAATTGGTTTGTACAGTTACTTAAATCTTGAGAGTACAAAAACTTTTACCGTCGAAGATGTGCATCAGACCTGTAGTTGTACAGTTACTTAAATCTTGAGAGTACAAAAACAGATGGTCAAATCGAACTAACAGATGAAGTGTTGTACAGTTACTTAAATCTTGAGAGTACAAAAACCTCAAATTCGTCAATTTGGATTTTGTTCCTCAAAACAATTATAAATTCTTAAGTCCAACTCGTCAATACTATTCTTCCAAATATTTCAATAACATTGGATTGACTGATTCAATACGAAATTTTGTTTTTCATTTCATACTGATACAATTTGTTTAAAAATCTTTAATGCTACTTTTATCCTCTATAGATAAACTCATATGAAGAATGTCAGAACTAAATAAATAGGGGCCAACCTTTCTTAAAGAAGTTAAAAAGTCTTGTTCATCAGGTATTTGATTTATTGGATATTGATTAATAAATCGTTCATACATAAATTCTAAGGAATAAAAATGATCTACGTAATCGGAAACGATATTGATTTTCCTCTAGTACTTCTTTAGTTACATGAAGATAACCCTCATTTTGAAGGAAAATGAGACTATATAGAGTGAGTTACTATGATTGGTAGAAGTTCCATTTTTCGCAACACTTAACAAAACTCATTATAGGATAGATAGTCATCCATATTTCGTAAGACAAGCAAGAACTTTTTATCACCGTTCATCACCATAGCTTCTACCATTGAAAGAAAAAATAAAAACTTTTTCTTATTGTCCACAAACTCAAATGAAATATTTTTTTATCTTTTTTTGTCCAAAGTATGGTAAAAATTTTTTGAATTAATTGATCCATATTAAAAATATTTTTGCTTCAGTATGATAGATAATATCATCTATATGAAGATTCAACTTCTGATTCAATAAAAGTGAAATCCTATCTAGATTGTCATTGATATTTTCAATTTGCTCCATTATCTCTATAGAATTAATCTTTCTCTTTATATAATCATAGGCTACTGTTCCTTTTTTTATATTCCATTTGTTCAATTAAATCATTGATATTGGACACTTGAATAATACTAATTCTGACCGGGAAACCATTGTATCGTCTATCAGTATTTTAGGTTCATTTTTTTCAAATAGAACTAAATCTTCCTCACTATATTTTTCCGCCAAAATACCATAATAGTATCTGGCAAATAAAGTACTTTTAATTGCTGATCTTGACCTACAATTTGAGTAAATTGACCAAAAACTTAATGAAATATTATCCTTGTATGGATGACTAATATTCATTTTCATATAACTACCAACTTATTATCACTGACTACTTCTTCTTGCTTTGTTTTCCCACCTATAATCAAAACCATTTCAGAAAATTGTTTCTCTGTTACTGCAAGCAAACGGACATTCCCACTTGGTAAATTACTCTGACTTAATTTTTTATAGAATTTACTAGCAAAACTTCGGTTAGGACAGGTTCTATAATAAACCGAAAATTGTAACATTTCAAAACCATTAGCAATTAAGTCTTTTCGAAAGTTACGATAGACTCTCTTTTCTTGATTGGTTTCCATTGGCAAATCAAAAAAACATAACAATCTCAATGCTTCATACCTCATTTCTTTAACTCCATTCTACACTCGAAACCACCGGACAGTAAAATTTACTAGTATCTTTATCAGAGATACATTTTAGAAAACCTTTGACATACTTATCCATTGCTACTGTTACAGAACAAGTTTCTTTACCGTAACGAATCCTGGCATTTAGTGTATCTGTTAGCGCCAAGCGAAACTCGTACTTCAAATATTCTTCATCCCGCAAATTTTGATAAACCCAAGCATCTACAATCTGCCGAAAAGGTTCCATTAAGTCATCAACCAAGTTAAATTGATTATATTCATTCTTATGGAAAATTCCTATTAAAGGATTTAACCCATACCCAGAAATAATACGTGCCATCTGAGCTCTCATGATAGCATAACCATAATTTAGACCAGCATTGATGACATCCGTTTCCTGTTGTGTAAGGCGCACGAATTTTTTTCCAAATAATTCATTAAAATAGACTTTTGCAGCATGGCCTTCACGATTGGTTTTATCTCCAAACTCAATATGTTCTTTATACTCCGCTAATAATTGTATACAATCAATATTCTTCTCAAACATTGAAAGAACATCTTGCTGGTTATTTATTTTGAAATAGGTAACTATCTGCCATAATTTGTCTTTCTGTTCCTGTGTCCACAATAATTGCTCCTGTAATTTTTTATAGGCTCTAAAATGACCATTTTGAGAATGATAAATTCCAGTAGGCAAGTGTTCATTATCACAGACAATTAGGGCAATATTATGCTTACTCAGAGCACTTAATAACCTTAAAGTTACAACAGTCTCCCCTCCTTCTGCTACAATTATAGAAATATCACTCAGTGGGATAACATAGTCTTGACCCATTTTCTTTATTAAAAGGTTATCCAACTTCAATTGCATTTTTTCACTATGACAGACATGCACAATTCTCCAAGTCATCGTATTTTCCTCCTTCACAAAACGAAAACACCCCGCCATAAATGACAGGGTGTTGAATTCGGCATGAAGCCTTATCTTTGTAGCTTCTGCAAGATTTAAGTAACTGTGCAAGGCGTCCCTTACAATTACTATTATAATACATTGTAAAAGCATTTGCAACTCTTTTTTAAATAATTTTAAAATTTGAGTTTTGGTTCGTCACCCTCTGTTTTGATGAAATGTTTATTACCTAAAACATCTGTTTTTAACTTTATAGATAGAGAGCCCCTTTCTTTTCCCAATCCTTTTAAACAGCGACCATTTGATGTAGTATCAAACACTTTGATTCTTTCTTTACCTTCAAAATTTCCTTTATCATAAGGTTTTTAGTTCTACATAATGTTTCACATTTTGGCATTGTTCTAGATAAGAATCTAAAAATCTGTTCTTCATTATCTTTTGGTATCCTTAATCAAAAAGCAAGTCATTTTTATATAAGGGTAAATTTGAATTCTGACTGCTCGCCCACTCCTTCTTTTTCTTTAATTTCATTATATTTATCAATAGTTATAGAATAATTCCCAGTCTTCTTTTCAAATTGTAAATCTGCATATTTTTAATCCAAGTAACTCATATTTCTCGTCTGATGATTAAAATAGACATCTGTTCTCCAAGGATTTAATTGACGAAGAATCACTTTATTATTACTATTAGAAGGAGTTATGTTAATAAATGATTCTGGAATATTTTTATCGTAGTATTTCAAACTTTTTAATTTCTGGTCCATTGCCTTTTTTTACTGTACTTAGTGAATAGGCCCATTTTCTTGTCTATATTTCTCAAAAAGGATTGCAAGGGATCTCTTTTGTTTTTATCGTTCAATTCTTTTAGAAGGATAAGTTCTTAGAATCTCTTCAATTACCTTTTTCAAACGTCTGTGGATCTTTGTGATACATTAAGAATTTACTCTTGCCTTTATTGTAAATTTTAATGAGAGCGTCATATCCCGATTGGCTATAAATATCTTTAATCTTACCTAAAACATAAGTTTCTTCAGACTTATCTTTATCCAATTTTTGCTTTTTCTTGTTGCATAAATGGTTGCATCTGAAATTTTTCTATTATATTTTTGAATCCACTTGATAAGAAAATAGGGATGCTATCTTCGAATCTCTTGCTACTTAATGTATCAACAAAATGGGCGTAAGGTGCTTTAAATACTAATTCTTTTGTAGTTATCATCAGTTAATGAAAGGATTTCTCCAGTCTCTGAATCAACAAATTGATCCTCTTTATAAGAAATTAGGGGATTAGCTTGTTTTTCCATAACCCTTAATTGACTTGAAGCAGCAATAATTAAGGCATCCACAGCGTGATGATGGTAGGTTTCACGAGACTTTTCAAGCCCCCACTTTCTTCTTAACTGAGAAGTGAATTGTCCACGTACTACTGAAATAGTTGTATCGAAATTTATGATTTTTATAAAAAAATCTTGCAGAGCGTTTAAAACAACTCGAGAAGAATATCGAGTATCAACTAAATTCCGTTCGATAAACTTCTGCTTCACTTCAATTTTACTAATATCTTCTTCCGTTAAAAGATAATCTTTCTTTTTATTGCTTAGCAATTTTGAATCTTTTACATAAGATTTAAAACTCACGGTATGACCAAGAATCGTCCATACTATCTAAAGACTGAAACGGTGTACGTTGCCCCTTCTCCTGATTTGCTGTAGCTAGAACCAATACTTTATTAGATAGACTATCGTCAAACGATAAAGATAGAGGTAAAATATGGTCAATTTCGTACTTGTACTGATTGTGAATTAAATCTGAAATTGGAATATTCTTCCCAGTATAGAGACACTTCTCTCCCTGCTGGTGCCATAAACGAATCTTAGTAGCCAATTCCTTATGCCCATGAAAGAGACTATCTGGTAACTCTTTTTTCCCATTGTATTGGAATGCAGCCTTTTCCATAGCAGTATTTTTCTCATCTTGGTTTGCCTTTTGACGTTTTATATAATCCTTCTTAGCATCTTCTTCGTTATTTTCACGCGCCATTTCGATAACGATATTATCAAAGATACCATATTTTTTAGTAGCTTCGTTGATTATCTTTATTGCCTGTCTGACAGATTTTGCTACCACAGGATTATAAATTTCTTCTGTTAATTCTTTTTCATCAATATACTTTGTTCTTTTTGATGCTTCTTTAGATTTTTGTTTCCCCAATCGTGTGAGAATTGTCATTTGCTCCTCTGAAGTTTCATAGAGTTCTGGTATCAATTCCATCATGAGTTTAAGAGAAAAATTATGCCATCCCTTACTAAATAGACTACTATTATTTTTTCTAAATTGAACCAATTCAAGTACTTGCTCTTGACTAAATACATCCATTAACCTCGTATTAATCGCTTCTTCTATACCTTCTCGTTCAGTATTTAGAGTTAAAAATATGAGCAAGTTCATCTAGAACTTCTCAGACAATTCTCCAACTGGAATTGTTTCTAGCGATTGCATTTTTCGATAGACTTCAAAAGTATGCATTTCAGGTTTATTGTTTACATCAACTCGATAACCACGTATCTGATCCACTGAAGCATCAAGCATTTTAGCAATGTATTTCAATAAGGTTGACGCACCTAATGTTTTTAGCCGACTTAGCATAATCAACGATTGTTTTCTTTTGTTCCTCACTCAGTTTCTTGGTCTCTGTAGGAACAGTTAAATTATTTAAATCGTTTAGCAAAGTTAAACTCTTGAGCAGTATAGGAAGCTTTTGAAGCTCTGTATTCATTAGGATAAAATGTACATTTACCAATTAAAATACCAAAAATATTATCTAACGTCGTACCGTCTGTTCTAAAACGCCCATAATCCGTCCGAGATTTTTCATTACCTGGCCCATGATAGTATTTTCTTTTCTCTGTAAGGATTTTTAAGTAATCTTCTATAAACTTATCCGTGATCTGATTATTAAATTCTTGCTGTTTTCTAAGAATTCTTTCAGCTTCTTTTCTATAAGCAGATGTTGAAAAAACATTGATCAATCGTCGTTTCTCACCATTTTCCACAACAGTGAAATCTCCTCTTACCTGACCATATTTTTCGAAACGCTCTAGTTGTATTTGACCAGGTGTTTGTTCAGCAAGTAATTTTCTATTTTCCTCAACTGCCTTACCATAATCAGAAGATACTGCACCACCATCCTCAGAAGCGTCATCTAAATAGCTAATCCCACGTCTCTTAACTATATTCTTTAATGCAATAAACAACTCTTCGGTTGTTAACGGATTATCCAATCCTTGTACACGAAGCCGATAAGGATTTAGATTAATGGACACCTTGGAAAAATCAGTTAGTAAATCATAATCTTCAAATAAATCATGAAGTCGAACACCACGGTGTTTTTCTGCGATTTAATCGTCTAGCCTGTCTACTGTTTCTTCTTTCAACATTATTATCAGCAGTTGCAGCTGGGAAAATACGAGAATTCGCATGGATAATCTCACCAGTATCTTTGTTTAGAATACCCACACCTACTGAAGCGATACCAATATCCAATCCTAAAAACCAAAACCATTCATAGTCAAACTCCTATTCAATTATCATATTAATTAAATTTTACTCTTTACTTCCTAAAAATCAAATCATTATCTACAATTATATAGAACATTTTTCTCTATCCTTGTGATAATTAAATCTCTTAACTTCAATCATTCCGTACAAAAATAAATATATTAAAAATTATTTTTAAAAACCTTTGTCAGAGACTTTTGACTTCCTTTGCATACCATGATACTATATAATAAAGATAAGGAACTTGAACAAAGGGTTGGATTAGATTACTTAAAAAGAGATAGAAAAATATCCCTGAAACAGTAACAGATTTCACAAGTAAAGAAAATACAGTAATTGTCTCAAAATAAAAACGTAAATCCAAATTCTAGCAAAAGAATAGGGAAACGTTAAGTGATTAGGGTTTTCAATCCCATCACAGCATTAGTTATTTAACGAAATGAGGAAAAACAATGGTTAACACAATAGCTATCCTTATAATTACAGTCAATGTATATATTTATCTAAAAAAATAAAAAAAGGACAAATAATATGAGAAAAGTTATTCAGTAATTACAAGACAGTTCTATATCCACTTCTGCTATTTCGCGGGGTGCCGGTGTACCATATACTACCTTTTCTAATTTCAGAAAAGGAAAAAATAAGCATGGACAAAATTGCGCTTCTAACAGCAGAAAAACTTTATGAATTTGCTACAGCTGATAAGCAGTGTTTTCGGTCACTGCTTTTTATTCTTTTGACAAAACACCGTTTTTTTAATAAAAACTAACACTTTTTCACTTCCTATTCTTGATACAAATACTTATTTGAGTAATAGAATTAAGTTTTGATCTCTAATTACTTAAAAGCACATTTTTGAATAAAAAAATCGCCAAATACATCACTAAAACAAATGACGAATCTGGCGTTGCCCATGCTATCCGTACGTGGGTACTGTAAAAGGAAAGAATAGACGAAAACCGCTCAGCTGAGCGGTTTTTGATAACCAATTACTGCCCCCTGCCAGAACTAAATCCCACCTCTAAAAGCCTATTAAATCAACATCTTTGTATATTCTAGGTCAATTTTTGGTCAACTTTTTGTTTTCTTTTTATTCTTTATCAAGCAAAAATTGTCTAATCAATTCATACTCCTTATCAATCACCTCTTGCAATACGTGACCATAAGTTTTTATAATCTGCTGTATATCTTTATGCCCCAGCAATCTAGCAACAACCCAAATATCAATCCCTTTAGCTAAAAGGTATGAAGCGTATGTATGCCTTCCTGCTGTCGCTGTCATTTCCTGATTCCCAATTCCAAGTTCTGATAAACATACTCTTAAACTCTTATTCAAGCCTGAGTTAGTCGGTATTTTATACCTTCTATCATAGAATACTAAATCGTGTTTCTTCAATTCTTCACGATCAAACAAAATTTTCTCTTGCTCAACTCTTAATGCTTCCAAAACAGCCAACAAATCATCATCAATCGGAATTTCTCTTATAGAAGTTTTCGTTTTCGGAGGTACAAACTCTTGTTGATCTCCTACAAATCGTCTATATGTTTTAATTGTTTTATTATCAAAATCAATATCAGACCAACACACTGCCATAGCTTCACCAACCCTAAATCCAGTCTTAAATAAAAAAATATAGCAAATATGGAATCACAGATTCCCTATAATTAAACTTCCTTGTAAGTGAGATAATAAATCTTTGTACTCTGAAATGCTATGAATATACTTATCATCAACGTTGCCAGCTTCCAAAACCAAATATTTTAACATCTTCTGTTATATCTGTTATCTGCAATCCACTTCGTTGACTAAATTTTATAGCCGACCTTATATCTGCATTGATTCTACGCAAATGATCCTTCGTTACTTTTTCTCCAAATTCATTCAATCTCAACTGATATTCCTGATGATTAAGGCTCATTGCTGGTATATCAGAGAATATTTTCTCTAAAGATTGACCTCTTGCATAATAACCTTCCTTTGTCGCCTTCGCCTTTTTCTGATGGAAAAATTACTAAATCATACCAATCCTTCCACAAATCATATAAGGTAGCCTTACTATCAAATCGTGCTGTATAATTTGACTGAAATAGTTTCCTCTCTTTCTCTTGCGCTTCATTCATGGCTTCACGCTTCGTTTTTAAATCCTGAATTTGTCGCAACAACTTTTCCTTTCTTATCAAAAAATTCGATAGTCCCATAATTTATTCTTGCCACGTTGTCTGTAACTTTGCCACTATAACTCCTTTCTGAATGGCAATCATCACCACTCTATTATAACATCAATGATATTTTTGATAATTTTTATCAAAAATATTCTCTTGTCTTTCTAGCTAAAAACCTATACGGTGAACCTTTACTTTTAGGATATAAAACAAATCCTTCCTCACTTTGTTCAATATCCACCTCTTTTTTAATTGCAGGATTCAACAAAATATCATTCACTAACTTTGTTTTACTAATAGACAAAAGTTCCTCTACTTTATCAATCGTCCACCATTGACCTACTTCTTCTTTTTGAATTAAGTCTAAATACTCAGACCGACTAATCAACACCATATCAGATGGAATCGGAACCTCAATATTAAATACTTGTTTTTGCACTTCCATTTTTTGCTCCTTAAAACAACAAAAAAAGGCAGGGTTTCCCCCACCTTGATTTTATTATCTAGTTAAATTTACGTTTACCCCAAATAGTCGCAATCAAACCAATAATACCCCAAATGGTTGTAAAAATTGTACTAGCTGTTCCAGTATTCGGAAGGACTTTCAACTGACCTTCTTTATCCTTCAAAGCAATAGTACCATCTTTCTGCTTCACAGCGCCTACTTCATAAGGCTCTTTTTCAGCATAATCACCTTCGCTTGTTTCAACTACAACTTTTCCTTGATTCGTAGAAACTACTTTATGACCTGTATTGGTTTCAATCGGTTTCTCTTGAATTTCTTCCTTTGTTACATTCAATGGTTTAGGATCATCAGATTCTTTCACACCGACATTATCTTCTGCCTCTTCTTATCTTCCTGAACTTTTGGATCAGCTTCCTTTTTGAGTATCAGCTTTTTGGCTGTTCCTCTTTTAGCTGTTCTTCCTTCGGTTTTTCAGATGGAGTTGTTGGCTCTACTACAACTCCTGTATTATCTTGTGAAGGCTCTTTTCAGAATCTTTACCAAGATTTTCAGATGGCTTATCTTCTTTTGGTTGCTCACTTGGAGTTGTTGGCTCGACAACTACACCTGTATGATCTCCAGTTTCTTCCTTATCAGACTCCTTACCAAGTTCTGTAGCAGAATGTTCTACGCTTGTTGATGGTTGTGTTTCTGTTGGCTGTTCTGAAACTACCAATCCAGAATTATCTCCATTAGAAGCTACACTTCCACCCAAAAGTCAATTCATCAGCATATACTCCACTAGCAACTGTACTTAATACAGCCACAGACAACAATGTTACAAATTTCTTATTCATATTTTTTCCTTTTTCTTTCTTTTTATTTTCCAATTACATAATAAAAATTTTTTTAGCTTCATCAGCACTAAATACACGATAATCCGTGATTCCAGTTGCTTGACCACTTTGAACAAAAATTACATTCTGAAATCAAGATAGAACCATCTTCTTTCACATCTTATAGCGATAGGTAAAACTTTGATACTATCTCCATCTTTTTCCCCGCTTCACACCGTGCATGCGACTTTCACCGCACACGGCGTTCCATCAATAGTGTATTATCACGATTTTTGCTTTATCGTGCTGTATTAATATGATTAACATAATTGTTCTAAGTTCAAATTTTCTTTCAATAATGGTGAATTTCCTGCAAGTTCGCGCAACTGATTTAATTTGGTCAGTCCTGTATCACTCAAATTCAAAAGCTGAAAGAGATTTTTGATAACCTTCTCATTTGTTGCGTGAATCAGGCGATGAATATCTCGTCCAACAATGATAAGGTTCCTATAAGAGTCATCCTTTGTTTCTAACCACGGTCTCTTATGGTGACAATGAATATCATCCATATCCAATTCCTGACCGGTTACAGCACATTTCCCTTTTTGAGCTACAAATAAAGAAATTCGATTATCATTGTATTCAACTGTTGCACGCTTATTTATAATTGAGTGTTCTCTCAGCCATTTTAATTTCCATGTTTCAACAGATTCCTGTTGTTTATGAATCAATTTTCTCCCCTCGGGAGTATACCTATTCAGATTCTTATTTCTTCCTTTTAGTGTTCTCGTCTTGACATAGCTAATTGGAAGAATTGGATAACCCATTAAGTACCGAATATTTTGAGATTGGAGGTAGGGGAGAAGTCCTTTATCTTTTCCCTTGTATTCTCCTATTTTTGTCAGACCTTTCGCCTGCAATCGATTTTTAAAAGAGAGATAAAGCTGATAATGAATTTCTTCTAAATCCTTACTCACATGTGTTGCCATACTATAATAGTTATGAATACCGATAACCATACTATTATACTTCTGTATTTCACGAATAATTGTTTCTTTAGCACCTTTAATTTGTATCAATTTCATCTGTTGTTTCAGTTGATGTTTAATACGTTTCTTGGCTTTTGATGCAATATGAGAGAAACAAACCAAACGATTATTCTTAGAAACTAGCTTTAAAGTAATCCCAAGGAATTCACTGCTTTTCTTTCTCAGATTGGTAATTTGAGATTTTTCCTCTGAAATAGGGAGGTTAAGTCGTTCTTTTAACCACAATTTTACAGCCTTAAACGTTCGCTCTGCCTCATTCCTATTTCGACAAAAGATTTTAAAATCATCCGCATATCGGACAATATAAACTTCTTTTAGCGTCGTTGAAGTTCGCAGCTTTCTGTAAACATGTGACTTGTGTCTTGTTCCCTTGGAATTATATTGAGGAACTAATTCCTTACAATCTCTTTCTTCCCATTGTCGTCCTATCCACCAATCAAATTCATTGAGATTGATATTGGCAAGTAGTGGAGATAAGATACCTCCTTGTGGTGTGCCCTTAGTTGGATAGGTCACTTTTCCATTCGGAAGAACAATTGGTGCTTTTAACATTTTTCGAATAATCACTAGAAGTTGTTTGTCCCTGATACCTAATGTCCAGATTTGACGCATTAACTTAGTATGATTCACTTCATCAAAAAAGCCTTTAATATCAACGTCAACGACATAAGTCATATGACTTTTATTCATACGATACATACAGTCCATAATAGCGTTATCAGCCGACCTTAAGGGTCTAAATCCATAACTGTGTTTGTAAAATTTCGCTTCACAGATTGGATCCAACACTTGTAAAATACACTGTTGGGCCACTCTGTCCCACATCGAGGGAATGCCAAGTGGTCGTTTCTTCCCATTTGGCTTAGGAATCTCTACTCTTCTGACTTTTCTGGGTCTATAATATTGAAATCTTCTTTGAACTTTAGAGATAAAGTCTTCTTGGGTCAGATTTTCTAAATCTTTAATGGTAACACCATCTACTCCTTCGGTTTGACTACCACCATTCCGCTTTATGGTACGATAAGCGAGCAGTATATTCTCGGGAGATATGATAATGTTCATTAAGTTCTTAAAACTGAATCCCTTTTGACTTTTGGAATATAAATCATCAAATATCTCGGTCATGCCATAGTATTCCGCATACCTTAGTTTTTGATGTTTTAATAGTTTGTCATCATTTTTTGGTTTCGTCATGGTCTATCACTCCTCTCTTTGGATTCGTGACCTTTTATGTCTTACAAGAATCCATGAAATGATAAAGTTCATAACAATACACTATTAACTAGTGGCTGTTCCTCCAGTATCATTACAACACTTTCAAAGGTCGTGCCACCACTCTCACTAGAGATTAAGGAAAGTTATGATTTTCTTTCCAATGTTTCTCTGGTTGTGCAACCTCCACATCTCTAGCTTTCGACGTTCCCTTATCTTTATCAATACTAAACTTAGGTGCCTAGCTATACCCCTTCAACTTTGATATGCCTGTAACATAACAAGGAATTTCATATCGTCGATTCTTACTCTTCCTCAAGTTGAAACAACTTACGTTGTTATACGCATTTCTACGTACTCGCCTTCGGAGCGTACATTCGCTGGTTCGTCAGTGCTCATGCACATTCTCACCCTATTTAGTTTTTAATGACTCCCGACCTATCAGATACATATTCCACCTCTGGAACACTTTCGATTCTTAAGTCCTTAAGAATGACGGTATCTTTCAGCCGACTTCACCGAGCTTCAAACCTTTACCTTTGCACAAGATAAACGCATGTCGGAGTATTAGAGAAATCGTTTCAGGGCGTTACCCCTTCATTCCAATTTTCAAGATAAGAGTTCTCCATTCTATTCAAATTTAACCTGATTATCAGGTTGATTTTTTTCAGAACGTGTCTAACCTTTTTCAGTTAGAAACGTCTCGCACCGACAAAAGCAACGTGACCATGCACGTTGGATGACCACCCTGCCTGCCTTCCTTGGAAGCTAACAGCAGAATGTTTTGTAGGAGTGTTTGAAACTTCATACCCTGACTTATGCGCCCAGTCTTGACCATTACCCATGTATGGATCAAAATGAATCCCAAATTCTTTAGCACGATTAAATACATACCATGTACATTCCCCATACGGATAAGATTGTGTGATATAACCTTCTTTTGTTATTTCTTTATCAATCGAATATCCACTAGGTATATCCATCGCAACAGCTCCAGGAGCAATATCTAAACTACCAGCTATTGCATTCCCACCTGACGAACCATCAGATTCAATCGTACCTTTAAAGACTTCATACCACTTCTTACTATCCTTTTCCAGCTTCTCTAATTTTGTCTGACCGTCTGAAAGTAATACACCTTCATAATGTTCAGACCAATATTTTGCACTTTCAAAAGGATCAGTTGCCTTTTGCATATAGTCTTTGACTTTTTTATAGCCATGCTTTAACTCATAAGACATCAATTCCAGTTCCACCGTACTATCTAAGGTACGAGAACTAGCATTTCTCCAGCGATCACCATTGATTGTGTTACCGTCCCATCCTGACCATTGAAAGTAGCCAGCAACTCCACCTGATGGATTCGTTAGTTTAGGATCAAAGTCACTTTCTCTTTCAGCATTGGCAAGCGAACCACTAGCACCTTCTAAAGTAAACTTTTCTCTTGATAGTTGCCAGTTTAAAAATTTTAATAACATCTTCTGCTCTTTCAACAGAGATATTCGCTTTTTGAGCCACTTCTTGTGCTGTTAATCGTGTTCTTTTTCCAGTTGTAGAATCAGATGAGCCACCAGCAGAAACAACTCCAATAACGCTTAAAATAATTAAGAGAATCACTAAAAAGCGTAGGTATAAAACTGTGAGAACAATGTTAATACCCATTAATTTCACTGTACTTTCACTTCAGTAAATACTCAAAACTTTTTAGCTTTATTTCTTTCAATAGTTTTCTTACTTAAACATGTCACTTCTTCCTATCAGCTTTTATTGACTTTTTCGATCTGTATCTTTCTCTTCCTTTACACAGCTTTTTGAATGCTTTTTGAGTTGCTTTCTGCTTCCTTTCGAACTCCTGATTCTCATTTTCGACTCGCTGAAGCGTTCTCCTCAACCATTGAATTGACTCTCGAGCAGCATTTTTTGCCACATCTGTTTGATTCATTTTCTGAGTCTATTTTCTGTCACTGAGCCTTTTTGACTCTTTAAATGGCTTCTGACCTTTCTTCAACCGTTCTTCCTTCAACCGTTGAATAGATTGTCGAGAAGCATTTTTCTGACAAGCAAATTTTTGAGCCTCTTTATTTTTAATTTTTCTTTTCATTTAACACATTTCTATCAGCACTACCTTCTTTAAAGGCATTGGCTCTCACTCCATAAAGTTTGGCTAGAGTTCTATTTCCTTTTTCTTTTAAAGCATTGACTGAACTATTTTTATGTTCCTTAATCGAATTCATTCGATTTAATCCCCATCACCTTTTTCAGCAACCTTTTCTACCACTGGACTTTTGTTTTCGTAAAGACTTAAGATTTTCACTCAACTTATCTTTTACCCATCTTCAATCCACCTTTAGCAAACTGTCCACTAACTTTAAGTCCGTTTCCACCTGCTTTCAAACCAGACTTACCTGTTTTTGATAATCTTTCTTTCAGTTTTTGAACAGATTGAGAATTGCTTATTTCTCGACCAATTTTACCAACAGGACTATTGGTTATTCTTGAAAATGCTGATAAAAGCGAATGTCTATACTTCCACATTAGAAACAATAATACACCTTTTAAAAAGATCTAACTAGTAAATCACCACCTACAGCAGTAGAGATGAATTCAGTTAAAAGTATTGTAAAAGAATGAAAATATACTAGTTGCTAAAAAGCATAATTGATGATAAAGCAAGCATTGAAATTCCTTTTTATTGAATCCAATCAATAAATGCTCCATCTTAGGAAACAGACTTAGAAGAAGGATAAATGGTAACTAATACGATCAAAAAGATAAAAACGATTAAAAAGAAGAATCGTGACAAAACCTCAATAAATAAATAAATCGTTCCCATCACAATAATATCGACATCAGAAGCAAAGGCATACATAAATTTTAAGCCCCACTCATTTTTCAACATCTTGTTTTCAGGATCTTTATCTTTTGCAAGATCCTTGACTTTTTTATCGCCAACTAAATGATCTCCATCACCCTGCTTATAAGCAGCTAAATCTTCAAATTCTTTTTCAGAAAGAAGAAATGAACCATCTTCTTTTACAGGAGAATTCATATACTTATATCCCTTCAACAAAGTTTCAGAAAAATATGTTTCTACTCCATTTTTACTTTCACCAGTTAAAGTTTTTGTAATTTCCCCATTCAAAGTAATTGTTGTTGTTCTAAAGCTATCGTAAACATGAGTTATCAAATATTTACTTTTGACCATTTACATTAAGTTGAATGAAGTAAATTCCAATACAAGTATAAATCAATAACATTTTATCAATGTTTTTGAAGAAACTACCTTTTTCCAGTCGCAAATAGATACAGTAAATAAACTGCCATACTTGCACCAACCATATAAATAATTTCTTGACTAAACAAAGAAGAAAAATACCTTACTAGAATTTCTTACCGTTTCATTCAACAATCCACTAACATCACTCATTCCCTCAACAGCAATATAAACTCAGTCAACTACATAGAAAATAAGTTTTCCAAGCCAAAAACAGACTGAACCATAGAATTAAAGAAATAATTGACATTGGAATCAAATCCAAAAAACTTTTTATCAAAGTAAACTTTACTTGTTAAATCAGACATCTTAGACTTATAATTCTCATAAGTCAGTTTGCTATTTTTCTGCTTCCTTTTCTTTTGATTCTCTTTTTCTTCAGCTTCTTTCTTAACAGTATCTAATATTTTTAGCATTCTCAGAAGAATCAACCAGTTTAGGCTTTTTCGTGTTCTTATCAAATTCAATAATATCAAAATTATTTTTGGAAGAATATCTGTAACAGAATTAGCTTTTTACAAAAAGCAGGAAGAAGAAAGAAAGAACAAATAAACACTAGTAAAATATTTTTCTCATATTCCTCACCCTATACAGCAACCAATTCTGTTTCTACTGTTTCAAATAATTTCATTAAAATAGGATAAAGTGTACCATCTACTGTAATACGCTCTTTTCTTCCAAACGTATCATAATAGATACATTGACCCATTGTTTGATTTTCAAGCCAAGAACGTGAAGAATCGTTATCTTCTACACGCAAATGTTTCAAAATAGCTTCTGTTTCTGAATTTTCAGGAAAAGCAAATACTGTACCAAATCCAGTTCCATCTTCACTTGTTTTCAAATCTCTTACCGATTGAGTTACCAGCACTAAGAAATTATTGAATGATCGTCCAGTACGCTTAATTCGATTCACTACTTGTCGGCCAGCAGGAGTTGACATTATCTGCCATGCTTCGTCAAGGAATAACATTGTTTCCTTGTCCTTTTCACGTTCACCAAAAATCGCACAGAAATAGGTTAAAGAATACATGACAGTCAAACTTCTTAATTGACTTTCAGTCATTTCATCTTTATCTGTACCTTTTGGCATATCCAAACCAGTAATCTCAACGATTGTAATTTTATTATCAACCTTCAGAACATCTTGGCTTCCATCAGAAAAACAAAGTGACAATAAAGAATTTCTTGAAATTCTTTTTAAGAAATATCCAGCAGTCTCAACATCTTCTTTTGAATTTTTCTCTAATTCATCAAAGACTTGTAACATACCGACTTTCTCACCAGCTTTCCTTCGTTCAATCACTTTGTCAATCGAATCTAACAAGTGTGGTTGAACCTTGATATAAGTATCTTTATCCAATACAGAGCCTACAAGTACAGTTGCCAACTCTGTCAGTTCAGCTTCATCTTGTAAGAATGAGAATGGATCAAGAACACCTCTATTATTCTTATCTTTCATATTCAAAGTAACAAAATTGATTGACTTGATATATTCTTGAAGTTCATAAAATTTCATCATTTTTTCCAATTCTGATAATACAGTTAAATATTGTTTTTCATTTCTGCTTTTGGATCAATATACAATACTTTTTGTTTTCAATAAAGAATGATAGGTAAATAATAACTTAGTTAAGAATGACTTACCATTCCCTGTTGAACCAGTTATAGCTGTATGAGGATTGCTTGTTTCCTTACCCTTCACTCCAACTTTATTCGCTTGTAATAAATTTGAAAAACACAATGTTTGTACTTGAATCAAGAGCTTTTTGAAAATCTCCATACCATGAAGAAATCTCATTATCAACACGACCAATAGGAAAACCAATTTCTGTTCCAACCTTCTTAGTCGTAAACATTAGATTCTCACAAAGTCCACGTAGACTTCCATATTGAAGGAATGATTCCCTTTTATTATCAAGAATTTCTGTCAATCTACTCTTATAGAATAGATATACTCGATCTGCAACAGCCTTGACAACTTCTACTTCCAATTCTTTCAATCGTGCAAACAAAATATCAAATTTAAGATTCAACTCTTCCAAACTGTCTGCTGTAATAGTCAAAGTATGAAGATAGGTAATCATCAATTCTTTATTGTCATGTTTCTCCTGAAAATCTTCTAACAACTGATGGCTTTCCAAAACTTCAATCTTTTGAACATCATCATTTTCTGCTGTTTCATTTACCGTATTCCCAAGATTCTTACGCTTGTTTCTTGCCCTGGATAAAAGTGAGAAAAAACCTTTTTGAGTTGAAAAACGAATTTTATACATACTATCAACAGGAAATTCAAGATTTTGGAGTTCTTCTTGTAGATGAAGATAAGATACATTTTTGGGATATGAAACAACAGGAATTGTCGCTACATAACTTGTTTCCTGACCATTGGTCAATTTCAAAGCATTCCCATCAACAACTTCAATAATTGTTTCATCTACATTCTCAATCGAATTTTCAAGTGCCATCAGCTCACTTTCTTTATCATAGGTTTGACCACCAAGAAAAATGAAGCCGATTCAATAATTTAAATCAGCTTTTGAAACTTCTGTCACGTTCAAAAGCATGGATTTTAGTTTTGAATCACATCTTTCTGATTTTGCCAAGCCTTCCACCAATCAACTTTTGGTAATTCTTTAAAAACCAACCATTTTCATCACATTTTTTTACGATAAGTTTCTATCGTCTGTTCAACAGTTAGTTTAAAAGTCCGAGGTTACATTAACTGATTTCAAAGGAACTACAAGATAATGCTTATACTCAAAGAGATAGCTTACTTCTTCTTCCAATCGTGACTTCATTGTAGATACAATATAATTTCCTAAAGGACTTGTCCCTTGACCTTGCTCAATATCTTGTGATAACAAAGCAATTTTCTTAGCCAATTCTAAATCAATATGTAAGCTATGAATACTTAGATCATTGTACTCTGCCAAACTAGCCAAACAATTATAAACAATATCCTTACTATTCTCCTTTTCGTTTCTTCAATCGTATTGACAACTTGTGATTCAATTTCAAATACGGATAAAAACCGTTCCATCTTTTTAACAGAATCAAACCATCAGCAACCGACCAAATATTATTTGATAATTCCACGTTTTATACTTCTCACTTTCTCATATTTTATTCCTTTACAAATATATATTTTCTTTCGCTGACTATCGATTCCTTCCAAAAATCAAATACTCATAAATAAATCTAAATAATGTCTTTCCATCTAACTTATAATCAGCTAACAAATTCCCAAGTTTCCAACCAGCAAATAGCAGCAGCCATAGCGCCAACCCCAATCAAGGTAAGGAATAAAGCTCTAGTAAAAAACCAAGCTAACACTAAAATTACTAGGCAATAGACAATCGCAGACATTTTTAATTGCAAATGGTAAACTAAATTCTTCATTTAATTTATGCACCCAAACAGGCTGTCTAAATGCTGTTGTATAGACATACAGCTTCTTGTCTTTTTCTTTCCATTCTTCATTCCTACTTAACTGCTTCAATCAATTTTGACCAAATAGGTTTAGTTGCATTTAAAACTGTTTCAGGGATTTTCTAAAAAGAAAAGAATAAACCCTGCAACCAAAATAATAACAACCAATTTTCCTAACTGCTGTTCTTTCCATGCTTTCAATGCTTTTCATTCCTGCATGCTACTGCTGGAACTACCAAACTTAGAAACTACAAATAATGCCATCTATCTTAATCTCCTTTTTTCTTCTTTCTTGTTATAGTCTAATGGAATTGTATGATCCATCTTTTCTACAAAATAACTATCTTTATCTTCTCTTAACTCAAAGCTAAAAATTCTCGCTATGAGTTGAGCTAACTACTCTAAAAGTAATCTGAGCATAAGCTCAAGATTTTACCGTCTTTTTCTTTAAAAGTAAGTATAATCTAAAACTCTTAAATGTTGCACCCCAATCGACTTAATATCTTTTAGAAATTAAATCTAAATTCGCTTGACTAGTTGTGTAATTTTTAAAGAATAATTCTAAGAACGAAACTAATTTCTTTCTTTTTACCTTTCCCAATTTCATCATTATCAAGCAAAGCCAAATGTGCTTTTCTTTCCTACCCATCAGCCTTAAAATCACTCTACGAGGAGAAAACCAAGGTAAACCGGCTACATAGTATTTACCGTCTTTTTCTCCGTATGGAATCGAGAATTCTATACCCTACACGCTGATTCTTGTCATCTTTTTTTGTATCATAAACAATACGATATAGCAGCTATACCATCTTTGCTAGTAAGCATACATGAGCGCTAACTCACCGACATTTCTGCTTCGATTGACCTTGATCTCTTACTTCGGAATACTTCCATAGTATTCATTCAACTTCTTACATCATCTTCTACTAGAACCATTTTGTGAATTATAAGTAAAATATCTACTCCAAATCCATCTAAAGAATTGTTCCAATTTACGATCTGTTTTCCTTTTTTGATTCAACAACTGGTGAATTTGTCAATCTATCCAGCATTTTTGAAGTTGTCCTTGAAAAGAAAACAAACATTGTTAAACCACAGAAAAGAATAAAAAGCAGATAAGCCTGCTATACGATTCGATCTGACTTATCTGTTTCATTTTTACTTGCTTTTCTTTTCTTGGCTTCTTTAAATATAAATTTCTCATTTTTCCTTTCTATGTTTACAAATTAACTTTCTTGTAGAAGCCAATAGGGGTATTTAAGATTTCTCCCTGCTCTACGAATCCTTGAAATACTGTCACCCAATTCCCACATTGATAATCAACAACCGATTTATAATCTAACTCTTTCGTCAATTCAAAAATTGTATCAACTTCATTTTTAGAACAAAATCTATAATATCTAGTTGCAATTTTTGTTACAGGAATATAATGCTGTAATTGAAATTTGACAATGTATTCATCACCATCATATAATTCCAACACTGCTTTTCTTCAGAAAGTAAACCTCGTCTAACGACATGATTTTATCCACTTCCCAATCGAAATCCCACAAATAAAAAGTTGTCTTTATCAATTTCCTCTTTCATTTATTCTTTTCAAGAACCTGTTCTTGACTGTACTTCATAATATCTAGTTCACAGAGAAATTCAAAAATTTCCTTCCCTTAAAAACCCTTATATTTGCTATCATCTTGATACAAAGTAACCTTTATCTACAAAGCTGCCACCTTCTTCTAAGCGAACATCACGACCAAACTTTTTCTATAGTCAATATAAAGAAGAGTTTTTCCTTAGAAAGTTCTACACCAACTTTCTCTACAAGATATTCACCTAATTCTCATCAGTAGCAACATCAAGATATAAAGCTTCACAATCATCAAATTCTACACGTGTTAAATATTTTGACTCAGAACTTTCTGATTCAATACAATGCACAACCAAATCTTCTTCTATATCTTCCAAATTCTCCAGCAATACTATTCGCTAAAATGCAAGGTTAAACCTTCACAATTCAAAGCAGGTAATTCTTCAATAGATTGAATAGTAAAAACAACATCTTCTATCATATCCAAAACTCCGACAATGTGTTCCATCGGCGGGTAAAGATTGTTTTCACTTTTCTTTAATCGTGCATCCATAATTAAAGCCGTTAAGTCACTTATTTTCTCCTTTCAACTAACCTTCACTTGTCTATACAACTGTTCCCAGCAACGTAAGACACCATATCCAATAAAATGAATCCTATGTCAACAATTTCAATCTGTTCTCATAAAACCACTCGAAACTTTCTACAATGCATAAAGGCAAACAAGCCAAACTGTCTTCCATTTTTGGACTTAATTAAAACTGATTGAACCATATTCACTCACGAGCAATTCCTCGTACAGAAGTACCAGCATCTCTGAAAAGACGCTTAATCTTCTTCATGTTTCTTCTACACTATAAGCAGACAAACGATCTTGATTCACTCAACTGCTCATACTCCATGATCTGCAAAATACCCGCAAAATCAATCAATGCACTCTGTATCAACTCTGTAAAACGAAATTGACATACACATTATCAGATCGTTACTATCAAACTGTCCAAACTCTACAATCGTCAAAGTGTTCATCTAAGGTTCAATAATCTTTTGCAGGTTCATCAAGCAACTTTTTCCAAAATTGTAATACTTACTGCCCATCAGAAAACTTATCATAGACAGACTTTAATACTCATTTTTCTCCTTCCAGTAGGAAGCCATATTTGACTTTCTCCATTCCTTTTCATTAAATTGAAGCTGAACGCTCAAACTAGAACAATCGCAAAGGCACGAGTTGTGACACTTTGTTAATTCCTTATTCATTGCATAGTAACTAGACAGGGTCTTTCTTGATACACTCGATAACCTTACGATACGCAGTAGTTGCAATTCTTCATCATTTTTAAGAAGCGAACTCAATTCACTGATGCCATAGTCCATGCTTGTTTAAATTCTTGATCTCTTTAATCTTTTCGCTAGTTCAATCGACAATTCAATAATCTCCAGTTTATCTTTTCCTTGTAAAACGCTACTTTACTACACTCTCTTTCGTTCTTTACAGCTTTTTAACATATTCAACCATAAAGCTGGAGAGCGTTTCTTAACTTTCGTCTATACTTTCATCACTTGAAACTTCTATTAATTTCCATCAAACTGTTCAATCAATTTTAAACACTCCATTTCATCTATCTTTTCTTTACTCCTTCTTAATAAATGCCAAACTCCAGTAACTTTTTCTCTTTTAACATCTACTTGTCCTTCTAGTATGATCTATATCTCTAATCAATCGTTTCAACTTAACCCAATCACTCTGCTTCTTTTGTCTGATTTTATAGGTTTGAGATTGACACTATAACCCTGATAACTCTGCTACCTTACCATCTGTCAAACCATCATAGAAATTTCTAGCTGGAAATCAAATAGACAATCTTTTCAATATCTTGTATTCAATCATCTCTCGCCTAACTGACTTTTCGAAGAGTTCTAATCTTTTTCGCTGTTCGAAGTTAGTTCGCCTGCTTCCATTATCTTCTTCATGTTCTCTCTATCAAGAATCTTCGATCATCTCAGATAACAGAAAGTTAGAAACTCTTTCTACCAACCATCTAATCGTCCTCTATCCACCGAATAAGGTTCAGGCTAACTGTAGTCTGACTAGCTCATGTTGACACAATTCGTTTGCCATTTACTATCATACTTCAAATCCATGTTCATGTCCATCGCATCTACATCTGAAAGATTGACCTTGTTAATTCAGCAATCTCAGCACCAGCCAAAACTTCTGAAATGAATGCACCTTGCAGCTTTTCACCTCGTGAACTCGAGCTTCATAACGATTCCATATTCCAAATAACCTTACACTATCTGATACACTATATTCCTTCTTTCTTCGCTATCTCATACCTCTTTTCATAAAGTTAAAATACATTTCAGACTGCCGACTACCAAGATAGATTGATAAAGCCTTGTCTATTTTCTAATTCAAATGGATTTTTCAAAAGTCAAATCCACCACCACCGACAAATGAAAACTCTTCAAATAAGGCGAAACAATCTCCTGTTTGATAGTATCTCAGTCACTAGTGTTGACAAATCAAAATTTCTCCTTCGTATCTTCCATCGCCATTTCATCAACTGCAATATCAATTCGAGTGACACTAAAGTTTTCTCCATATCGTTGTTGAAATCTCTTTATGAAGTCAATCCAAGTTATATTTTTCACTTTCAAGATACATTTCTAACTGCCTGCATCCTGACCACTTAACTGTACTGTAATTCTGTTTTATCTTCTCCATTCTCACTAAAAAGCAAGAATTAAAAACCAAAAACCAAATGTCGCCATAGCGATACAACAATTCATATTTCATAAATGATTGTTTCAGGATCTAACATAATATCAAATCTAAAATTTTTAGCTACATAATAGACATCATTCTCTTTGTAAAGAGTAAATCTAAAATAGTCAATCATGTATCTTGTTAGATCAGTATCACAGTTTTTAAACTTGAAGTTTTTATTTCTATGAAATCTTCCTCAACGTTCTATAATTCATTTTCATAGGCTTTAGGGTAGAAATAGGAATAGTCTTAATGACAATTCTTTCCTTGTCATATTTCGTTCTTTTCAAATTTTTTAATTTTTTTTCCCTTCCATCTTTTGAAAACCCATTTTTACCAAAAGGATACAAAAAAATCACCTCAGTGGGATACACACCCCATCCCTATCGCCGTAAGCGTAGAGCATTAGGTCTTTTGTTACCCAATTATTAGAATAGGTGGTTGGTTTCACATAGTCCCAGTCTTCAGTGAAGCAGTGAGTGCAGGCGTCGTTGCTTCGCTTCCTGCTTCTGCCAGTCACAGAGAGCTGGACTACACTAACTACCTTATAAATCCAAGAAAAGGGGATCTCCCCTCTCATTGTTCGTATTCATCAAAATGGAAAATCTTCCAAAATATCAGACCATTTTTGAGTTCTGACTTTTCAGCTCGGAACAAATCTCTAACCAAAAGAACCCATTCGATTCATTACACTATTCCATCTTCCCATAATCGTAATTTTTCCACTCTTCTAACTTCTTCAGTAAATTTTGAACCGATGAAAACTAACTCAATATCCATAGATACATCACTTGCTTTGCAAGATCATTTTCATCTTTCATATCTTTTACTAGCTATCAACTCTGTATCATTTCAGAACTAGCTTTTTTAACCTGTCCTTTTGCAATTCTTTCTTTAACTTGCATTTCTTCCT
>BNJS01003330.1_pt1 | contig 29291 bp, 38 predicted proteins | sample 8540461 | NCBI WGS metagenome assembly BNJS01 (sample SAMD00202454, study PRJDB9452) | human saliva metagenome | isolation source: human saliva | place: Japan | reverse complement strand
GGACGGGAACATAGGTAATTCATCACCATTATAGCGTGATGAATACCTGCCGTCAGCAACAGCCACCACCACCTCACCCCAGCTAATCATCACCCGCAGCGCCACGATGAACGTCAGAATTTCTGTTGTCAGTAACTGGCGACGATCAGAGCGTCCGCGAACATTGTTCATATTGCTCACGCCCACAGTGTTATTTCAACGTCACAGCCCTTAACGTTATACATTATTTACGAATTGTTTAATTGTTATACCGCGGACTTTCTGTTGGTCGCCGGTTCACGATGGTACCGCCAGCGTTGCCACGCCTGATCTCCCATCATCTGCCTCTTCAATCCAGTTCTCGCCGCCCTTCACAGCTCACCTGCTCAAACCGACGAGTCTGGCTCACTGTCCCAGCTAGTTAGCCTAGCACACCGATACCCCCAGACACCACCACGCTTGATGCCCGAGTGTTAATCGCGTTACAGCTATTGCACAGCATCCACACACTTTCAATCATTCCTCGTTTGTTGTTTCTACATTACAGTTCTGCAGCATGTGCCGGCAGAATATCCTGACCTGCTGGTCCAGCCCGCACCACAACTGCATGGGGTTTGCATATGTCCCACCCTCATCTCCTTAACAACCATTTTGTAGCACTCATCCCTACTTTACAACACGTCATCAGTTTTTCTGTGGTTCAGTGTCTTCGCTGAAACCATCGCCAGGTCTTTATTCACACAGCTTCTCCTTTATATGACGATCACTGTTTGTAGTGAGTACGCATCTCCACTATGTCGCTTCACCATCACCTTGGGAGTCGTTAGATCTGTAAAATTGCCACCCGTTGCCGCACCTCAGCCCAGCAGATAAAGTCAATTATCTCACCATTCAGCTACTCTTCCCATTCCCATAATGAATGTTTGAGCAGCTGGTAAACCATCTCATAGTCAGGAGCCAGTTCATAAGTTCTCCATACCGTTATAATTACCGTCTTTATTCATTCACGTTCTCATTACAGCATTATCAATACCACCTTTCTTTCATTAGCTTTTTCGTTAATATCGGTAAAGTTCGATAATGGCACGTTAGCTTACCTTCCAGCCACCATATCTTGTCCCAACGCAAACACAGGATCCGAATCGAAACGGAATCAGAAACAGCGAAATTTAATCCAGAAAGTGCCAAAGGCATTCAGCGTACCCGTTTATGGAACCTTCAACCGTTACCGATATCAGTAGCCATGTGCCGTGGAGAAATAGTTGCCGGACGGTAATACAACGATAAATACCTTAGTAGGTGTAAGATTAGATAAAAAGACTGGAAAACCAATTATAGCGAATGTAACTGGAGGACTTTTCTAGGACCTGCGGTGAAACCTGTAGCTATAAGAATGGTTTACCAGGTGAGCCAAGCTATGCAAACATTCCTATTATAGGAATGGGAGGAATTATGGATGAGATGGGATGTAATGACTTTTATCTCTGCTGGAGCAAGTGCAGTAGCAGTAGGTACAATGAATTTTGCAGATCCATATGCTTGTCCAAAAAATTGTTGATAAATTAGAAGCGGCACTTAATGAACTGAGGAGTGGAACATATACTAGAACTTCGTGGTCGTGCATATAAATAAAAAGGAGATATTATGAATAAAGATGTAATAATAGCGTTAGACTCTTCAACTTTGAAAGACACTTTAAGTTTTAGAAAATTGGTGAAGAAAATTATTTTGTAAAAAGTAGGGATGGAATTATACCTACAAAATGGACCTGTTGTTATTAAAAATTAAAGAATTAGGACATAAAAATATTCTTAGATCTTAAAACTACATGATATTCCTAATACAGTTTATGGTGCGACAAAAGATTAGCGAAATTCAAAGTTGATATTCTTACTGTACATGCTGCGAGGAGGCTATGAAATGCTAAAAAGCAGCAAACGAGGAATGGTTGAAGGAGTGGTGAGTGTAGATACTAATGTAATAGCTATAACACAATTAACTCGACATCAGAAGAAGCGATGAAAGAAGAGCAGTTAATTGATGTATCTCTAGAAGAGAGGTAATTAATTATGCTTACAACTAAAAAGCAGGACTTGATGGAGATAGTTTTCATCAGTTTGGGAAGCAAGATTAATTAGGAAAACTGTGGAGAAGACTTCTTAAAAAGTCAACCCAGGAATAAGATTAGAAACAGATGAAGTAGGAGATCGAAAACGTGTAGCAACTCCAACTGTTGCTAACGAAGAAGGAAGTACTCATCGTGGTTGGGCGTTCAATAACTAAATCAGAAAATCCACTTGAAGTTTATAACTTTAATTAAAAAACAATTCGTAAAATAATATTAGATATATAGCTAAGTTAAAGGAGATATGGCATTAGAAAGAGAAAATAGCAAAACACTTATTAGATATTGAAGCAGTAGCATTAAGACCAAATGATTATTTCACTTGGACATCTGGAATTAAATCACCAATTTACTGTGACAACAGAATTACAATGTCTTATCCAGCGATTCGTCGTGAAATAGCTGCAGGAATGAGTGAAGTAATTAAAAGCTAAATTCGCGAGTAGAAGTGGTAGCTGTACTGCAACATGGCAGGTATTCCTCACGCTGCATGGGTAGTGAAGTACTAGATTTACCTATGATTTTACGTGAGAGACTCCGTCAACACGGGAAAACAAATCAAATCGAAGGAAGATTGCTAGAAGGGCAAAAAGTTGTTATTATTGAAGACTTAATCTCAACTGGATTATCTTCATTAAAAAGTAGCAAAAAGCTTTAGAGGAAGCTGGTGCAGTAGTTCTAGGTGTTGTGGCAATGATTTAGTTGAACTTAAGAAAGCACAAGATGCCTGTTGCAGCAGATAAAGTAGAGTACCACACATTAACTAACTAGTAACTACTTAATCGAAGAAGCGGTAGCGAGTGATTATATCAAACAAGATGTAGAAAAACTCTGAGTGGAGAAATAATTTATAATAAAAGTTCTGTATCAGATTGAGATTAGTTTCGAAGAAATAAAATTTATAAAGTAATATTAATGATGTAGCTTAGAGGAGAGTTTTAAGTTACATCTTTTATATTATCATTTTAATTTGATAGCGATTATCAATGGCTTATGATATAATTATAGTATTAATATAAAGCAGTGAGGGTAAATGAGAAATGGATAATATTATAGATGTAAAGTATACCAGTTGCATAGTTGTTGATAAACATCCAGAAGTGTTGGATATTTTAGTAGATCTTGGATTTAAACTATTAGCTAATCCAATTATGAGAAATACTGTAGGGAGAAAGACTTCGCTAAAAATGGGTTCGAAGTTGGCAGGAATTAAACTTGAAACAATTGTTGCTACATTAGAAGCTAATGGGTATGAAGTAGTAGGGTTAGACTAATGGCTACAAAGAGAATTGAAGTTTTAAGAGATATACTATTACGACTTCATAATGGAGAATCTGCAGAGTCAGTACAAGCTGAATTTGATGAGCATTTTTCTGGAGTATCTGCTATTGAGATCTCTTTAATGGAGCATGAACTTATGAATTCAGATTCTGGTGTGACTTTTGAGGATGTTATGAAATTATGTAACGTACATGCTAATTTATTTAAAGGTGCGATAAAAAATGTAGAAGTCGAAGATAGTGAGCATCCAGGACATCCAGTTCAAGTGTTTAAACAAGAGAATTTAGCTTTAAGAGCAGCGATTATACGAGTTCGTCGAATTTTAGATAACTATGCAAAGTTAGATGAAGGTGAAACAAAAGAAGCTGTTTTAAAAGGATTGCTTCGTCAGTTGCAATTATTGGGACAATTTGATATTCATTATAAACGCAAAGAAGAACTTATGTTTCCTATAATGGAAAAATATGGTCATGATGCACCACCTAAGGTTATGTGGGGTGTTGATGATGAAATAAGAGATTTATTTAAACTAGCTAAAGAAGAAGCGGAAAAACTACCTAATGCAGAGATAGCTGTTGTTAAAGAAAAATTTGAAGTTTTTGTTAAAGAATTTGAGGAAATGATCTTTAAGGAAGAGTCGATTCTTCTGATGATATTATTAGAAACATTTACTCAAGACGATTGGTTGAGTATAGCCAAGGACAGTGATGCTTACGGTTATGCAATAATTCGACCTCAAGAGGAGTGGGTTCCTCATAGAGAAGATTTTGAAACGCAAATTACTAGCGTTGATAGTGAAGTAATAGAAGCTAAGCGAAGGGAATTAACGAAAGTAATACAAACTCCTGAAGGAGAGTTTACTATTACCTATAAACCGAAAGAAGTTAAAAAAGAAACTTTCAATAGAGATACACCTCAGAAAATCGGAAATGGTTATCTATCATTAAATCAAATTGATTTGATATTAAATCATCTGCCAATGGAAATTACCTTTGTTAATAAAGACGAAGTTTTTCAATATTACAATGATCATTGTTCAGAAGAAGAGATGATTTTTAAGCGTACGCCAGGACAAGTAGGTAGAAATGTAGAACTATGTCATCCACCTAAGTACCTAGAAAAAGTTAAAACTATAATGAAAAACTTTGAGAGAAAGAAAAAAAGACAAGTATGAAATGTGGTTTAAATCAGAATCAAGAGGGAAGTTTGTTCATGTCACTTATGCAGGTGTTTATGATGAAAATGGTGAATTTCAAGAGTATTAGAATATGTTCAGGATATAGCTCCTTATAGAAATAGACAGTGATTATTATAGGGGAATAGAATAAGATAAAAAGCGGGAGTGACTCAAAAATCGATTTTGTTGAGTCCCTCTCGCTATATTTTTATGAATATATTTTATCAAATACATTTTTTTCTTAATTTTCTTGTTGCAAGAATCAACAATATAATTAGTATTAGAGAATATATTATTCCTACTATATTTGCTGATGATGGAACCATAGCAATTAAGAAAAATGTCACGACATTAAGTAGTACTAATAATAAAAATAGCTCTGAAAAGCTAAAAATAGTTAATAGGACTTGATTTATCGAACTACGATTAGCTAAATCTGTGATAGTGTTCCAGTTTAGATATAATTTTTTTATAGTCGCTTTGTATAACTATAGAATGAAAAGACAATACTTGAAATAATATAAGATATTATTGTTACAATTGCTAATAAGATTGGTGTTTTAGTTATAATTAACATCATAATCAGAGCAAAGTAATCCAAAACTAAGTTGTAAACAAGTGGCGATTGCTAATTTGATTTTTAGGTATTTTTTTGAAATCAAAAGGAAGAGATTTTAAAAAAATAGTAATCTTGTTTTTTTCTAGTGATATTGCTATACTTGTAAAATTCATAGGATTAGAATTAATGTACAATGCTAATGTAAATCCTATAGTCATAGCTACTGGATAGAATATAGGTGGTAGTGTAATACCCCCGTGCTTTCTAATTTCTATAATCGGAATTATAAATATACCAAGCGTGATAAGAAGATTAGTAAATACAGTTGTCGAAATTGTACTGTTTAACAATAGTTTTACATTTCTCTTAATTAGTTTAGAAAATAGTGTAGTTGATGTACTATTAGTATTTTCTTTAATTTTTACAGTTTTAGAACTAGATGTGTATGTACTACCTGATATTCTATATAAGTCTTTCATGTATTTTTTTACTACGAATACATAAGTAGTAAAAGAAAGAGATAACTACTAGGATTATAGTTATTATTAAATAAGTATAAGTCTTTAGAAATATCTAATACAAGTATATTTAAAAATAAATCTCCTTTATATTCAGAACCAATATTTTTAAAAAGTATGAGCAAAATTAAATATGTATCCTGTGAAGAATATCAACGCAATCAATATTGTAGCTGCATTAACTTTTCCTTTATTCTTCTTAAAATTTGGGGATATAAGTAATAAATGAAAGTATCGTCATTATAGAACATATTAAAGTAATAATAAATGCAAAAACTATATATTAATACGAACAAAAAGTTTTTGAATTGAAAAACTCTGCATTTAATCCAATAATCAAGTTTATAACTATTAAAGGAGTAAAATTACTAATAACTAGTGATAGTAGAGTGAACAATTTACTAAAAGAAATATTTCAGATCCTGTAACTGGTAGGTGAATAATTGCTAATGTATCATCACTTTCGTAAAACATATTGATAAAATTATTTAAAATCTGGATAAACACTAATAATAAAATAAAGAAAAGTATATTTCGATATCCCGGTCCAGAAAAAGTTAAAACCACGAGAAAATATTGAAAAATACAAATAAAATATTTAAGAAATTGAAAAAATTAAGCATTAATACATTTTCTAAAAAAAGATTATTTCTTATATCGCTCTTTTCCACTGAATTTTTTTCTGTATTTTATTCTTTGAGGTGAAAAACTATAAAGAAGATTCGTTAAGAATAATTCCTTCATTACATTGAATCTCATGTTTAATCACCACCTAAAACATTAGAATTTGAATTTTTTACTATATTAAGATAAATTTCTTCTAAATTATCTCCCTCAAATTGTTCTTTAAGCTCATTAAGAGTACCAATAAAAACTAGTTTTCCTTTGCTAAGTATACCAATTCTGTCGCATAGATGTTCAGCGACCTCCAAGACATGAGTAGAGAATAGAACACTATTTCCTTTAGTGGCATGTTCTTTCATTAAGTTTTTTAAGTCAAATGCAGCTTGTGGATCTAATCCAGTCATCGGTTCATCCATAATCCAGAATTTAGGTTCTGATAATAGGGCACCAATTACGAATACTTTTTGTCGCATACCGTGAGAGAAGGAACTAATCTCCTGATGCTCAACGCCCATCATATTAAATAATTTGCAGTATCTATGAAGAATATCATCTCTTGTTTTATTATCAATTTCATATATGCTAGCGACTAATGACCAATATTCAAAGGCTGATAATGTAAGAAACATATCAGGTGAATCAGGTACATAGCCAATTTGCTTTTTACACGCTAATCTATTAATTTTTAAAAGTAGATTATTAAAATATATATCACCCGAAGTAGGCTCTAATATACTAACTAGAGATTTGATTGTAGTTGACTTACCAGCTCCATTATGCCCGATAAGTCCGAATATTTCTCCATCATTAATTGTAAAACTTAAATCATCAACAGCGCACTTTGTATCAAATTTCACGGTAAGATTTTTAATTTCTATCATAAACATCCCTCCATATATCTTTATATAGTTATATTATACTTGTAATCATTTTAATCAACAAGAGTATAATTTAATTATTTCTATAAAAATAATAAATTTTAGCAAAATAATAAATTTTAAAAGTTGGAAATGAAACGCCTGGAATAGTTTATTAAAAATACTATTGTGATACACCTGGAAGTGTTTATTTATATTTTTAAAATGATACACTGGTTAAGTGTAAAAATAGAATATGATAATAGCAAGTGAAAAAAAGATATAAAAATTTTTTAAAAAAAGTGTTGACAAGAAAAAAATAAAAAGTGGTATTATTTAGTACGTGAGTGTTACGGCACTCTGTGTAAAGCCACTAAGGCTTATAAAAAATCTAAAAATGTGATACACCTGGCTAGGTGATTCACAAATAAACAGGGAAGGAGGAAATCAGGAAAATGCCAACTATTAACCAATTAGTTCGTAAACCTCGTAAATCAAAAGTATCAAAATCAGATTCACCAGCACTTAACAAAGGTTACAACTCTCAAAGAAAGAAAGAAACTAACATTTCTTCACCACAAAAACGTGGAGTTTGTACTCGTGTTGGGACTATGACACCTAAAAAACCTAACTCAGCTTTACGTAAATATGCACGTGTTCGTTTATCAAACCAAATCGAAGTAACAGCATATATCCCAGGTATCGGACACAACCTACAAGAACACAGTGTTGTACTTATTCGTGGAGGACGTGTAAAAGACTTACCAGGGGTACGTTACCACATCATCCGTGGAGCTTTAGATACTGCAGGAGTTAACGACCGTAAACAAGGACGTTCACTATACGGTGCTAAAAAACCAAAAGAGAAAAAATAATATAGATAAAAAATTTGATAAAAAGAATTCGTGAAAGGAGGCAGACACTATGCCACGTAAAAGGTCCAGTTGCAAAAACGTGACGTTTTGCCAGATCAATTATAACTCAAAATTAGTTACAAAATTGATTAACAAATTAATGCTAGATGGGAAACGCGGTACAGCTCAAAGAATTTTTATATTCTGCGTTTGATTTAATTAAAGAAAAAATCAGGACGTGATGCTATGGAAGTTTTTCGAAGAAGCATTAAACAACATTATGCCAGTTCTTGAAGTTCATGCTCGTCGTGTTGGTGGTTCTAACTACCAAGTACCAGTAGAAGTACGTGCTGAAAGAAGAACTACATTAGGTCTACGTTGGTTAGTTAACTATTCTCGTTTAAGAGGAGAAAAAACTATGGAACAACGTTTAGCTAATGAAATTTTAGACGCAGCAAATAACACTGGTTCAGCTGTTAAGAAACGTGAAGATACTCACAAAATGGCTGAAAGCAAACAAAGCATTTGCTCACTATCGTTGGTAATTATAGGGTGAATATCAAGCTATTTTATAGCTTGAGTTTTTCACTATAAAAGACAAATTACTCAAAACATTTAAAAATTTATGAAAGGAGAAAATTGACTCATGACTAGAGCATTTTCTTTAAAAGATACTCGTAATATCGGTATCATGGCTCACATTGACGCAGGTAAAACAACTGCTACAGAGCGTATTCTGTTCTACACTGGGAAAATCCACAAAATCGGAGATACTCACGATGGTAACTCACAAATGGACTGGATGGAACAAGAACAAGAACGTGGTATCACTATTACATCTGCTGCAACAACTGCTCAATGGAAAAACCACCGTATCAACATCATTGATACACCGGGACACGTAGACTTCACAGTTGAGGTTGAACGTTCACTTCGTGTACTTGATGGATCAGTAGCAGTATTAGATGCGCAATCAGGTGTTGAACCACAAACAGAAACAGTTTGGCGTCAAGCTACAACTTATGGAGTTCCTCGTATCGTATTCGTAAACAAAATGGATAAAACAGGAGCTGACTTCCTATACTCTGTAGGAACAATCCACGACAGATTACAAGCTAACGCACACCCAATTCAACTTCCAATCGGAGCTGAAGATCTATTCGAAGGTGTAATTGACCTTGTTGAAATGAAAGCTATCTACAATGAAGGTAGCGTTGGGGAAAATCTTGTTGTAAAAGAAATCCCAGCTGAATACCAAGATCAAGCTGAAGAATACCGTGAAAAACTTATCGAAGCTGTTGCAGAATTCGATGAAGACTTCATGGAAAAATACTTAGGTGGAGAAGAAATTACAATTGATGAGCTTAAAGCTGCAATCCGTAAAGCTACTTTATCAGTAGAATTCTTCCCTGTAGTATGTGGATCAGCCTTCAAATATAAAGGTGTACAACCAATGCTAGATGCAGTAGTAGAATACTTACCATCTCCATTAGACGTACCAGCAATTAAAGGTATTGATCCAAACACTGATGAGGAAACAGAAAGACACTCTTCTGACGAAGAGCCATTCGCAGCCCTAGCTTTCAAAGTTATGACTGACCCATTTGTAGGGAAACTTACTTTCTTCCGTGTGTACTCAGGTATCTTATCATCTGGTTCATACGTTAAAAACTCAACTAAAGGTAAACGTGAACGTGTAGGACGTATCCTACAAATGCACGCTAACACTCGTAACGAAATCGCTGAAGTTTACGCTGGTGATATCGCTGCAGCTGTTGGTCTTAAAGATACTACTACTGGGGACACACTTTGTGACGAGAAAAACGAAGTTATTCTTGAATCAATGGAATTCCCAGAACCAGTTATCCAACTTTCAGTTGAACCAAAATCAAAAGCTGACCAAGATAAAATGTCTACAGCTTTACAAAAATTACAAGAAGAAGACCCAACATTCCGTGCTGGAACTGACGAAGAAACTGGACAAGTTATCATCGCAGGTATGGGTGAGCTTCACTTAGACATCATCGTTGACCGTATGCGTCGTGAATTCAAAGTTGAATGTACAGTAGGTGCTCCAATGGTATCTTACCGTGAAACATTCAAACAAGCTGCACAAGTACAAGGTAAATTCACTCGTCAATCTGGTGGACGTGGACAATACGGGGACGTATGGATTGAGTTCACTCCAAATGAGCCAGGTGCAGGATTTGAATTCGAGAATGCTATCGTTGGTGGGGTAGTTCCACGTGAATACATCCCAGCAGTAGAAGCAGGATTAAAAGACTCTATGGCAAACGGGGTATTAGCTGGATACGAATTAATCGACGTTAAAGCTAAATTATTCGATGGATCATACCACGATGTCGATTCATCTGAAATGGCGTTCAAAGTTGCTGCATCATTAGCTCTTAGAAGCTGCTAAAAAAATGTAACCCAGTAATCTTAGAACCAATCATGAAAGTTGAAGTTGTAATGCCTGAAGAATACTTAGGAGATATCATGGGAGACATCACTTCACGTCGTGGACGTGTTGAAGGTATGGAAGCTCGTGGTAACGCACAAGTAGTAAGTGCTTCAGTACCATTATCTGAAATGTTCGGATATGCAACTTCTCTACGTTCTTCAACTCAAGGACGTGGTACTTACTCAATGGTATTCGACCACTACGAAGAAGTACCTAAATCAATTTCTGAAGAAATTATCAAAAATAAAGGATAATAAAAAAATTATTCTTTATAGTTGCAATTTTCGTTGTAACATTATAAAATATAGTTATCATAGAATGCTATGTGACTAATTTAAAAAAATTAAAATTTTATTAACTTGAAGGAGACATTTTTAAAATGGCAAAAGAAAAATTTGACCGTAGTAAAACACATGCTAACATTGGAACAATTGGTCACGTTGACCACGGTAAAACTACTTTAACAGCAGCTATCGCTACTGTATTAGCAAAAACTTATGGTGGAGAAGCTAAAGACTACGCTTCAATCGATAACGCACCAGAAGAAAGAGAACGTGGTATCACAATCAACACTTCTCACATCGAGTATGAAACTCCAAACCGTCACTACGCACACGTAGACTGCCCAGGACACGCTGACTATGTTAAAAACATGATCACTGGTGCTGCTCAAATGGACGGAGCTATCTTAGTAATCGCTGCTACAGATGGACCAATGGCTCAAACTCGTGAGCACATCCTATTATCTCGTAACGTTGGAGTACCAAAAAATCGTTGTATTCTTAAACAAATGTGATATGGTTGATGACGAAGAGTTATTAGAATTAGTTGAAAATGGAAGTTCGTGAACTATTATCTGAATACGGATTCGACGGAGATGAACTACCAGTAATCAAAGGTTCTGCTCTTAAAAGCTCTTGAAGGAGATGCTGATGCAGAAAAAGCTATCATCGAATTAATGGAAACAGTTGACGAGTACATCCCAACTCCAGAACGTGATAACGCTAAACCATTCATGATGCCAGTTGAGGACGTATTCTCAATCACAGGGTCGTGGTACAGTTGCTACTGGACGTGTTGAGCGTGGACAAGTTAAAGTTGGAGACGTGGTAGAAATCGTTGGATTAACTGAAGAACCAGCTTCAACTACTGTAACAGGTGTTGAAATGTTCCGTAAATTATTAGATTACGCTGAAGCAGGAGATAACATCGGTGCATTATTACGTGGTGTTGCTCGTGAAGATATCGAACGTGGACAAGTTTTTAGCAGCTCCTAAAAACAATCACTCCACACACTCAATTCGTAGCTGACGTGTACGTATTATCTAAAGAAGAAGGTGGACGTCACACTCCATTCTTCACAAACTACCGTCCTCAATTCTACTTCCGTACTACTGACGTAACTGGTGTAGTTACTTTACCAGAAGGTACTGAAATGGTAATGCCTGGGGATAACGTATCAATCAACGTAGAACTTATTTCTCAATCGCGATCGAAGAAGGAACTCGTTTCTCAATTCGTGAAGGTGGACGTACTGTAGGTTCAGGTGTTGTAACTTCAATCGTTAAATAATAATTGAATTAAAACACATAAAAGCAAGGTGATTTTTCACCTTGCTTTTTATACTTAATATTGATTTACATAAAGTTCATATTTAATTGAAGATATTTTGATAGTTTTAAAATTATATGTATTAATATTATATTTTTACTGTAAAATCGTATTTATTTGTAATTATATTAGAAAATACGTACTATTTTTAATAAATACTTGCAGAAAAATCTGCAAGAGGTGTATAATATGTTTAAAAGGTAGTATAGGGGAAATAATATAATAAATTTAAATAATTTATATATTATTAAAAAACCTAATTACTCTAGGGATATTGAGTAATAGTAAAAAGTCGAAGTTAAGAAATTAGCTTCGATTTTTTATATTAGTATAAATATAGTTTTTAAATCACGTATAGGTATAAGAATAATTTTTTAAAAATATTTTTTTATTAAATTTCTATCATATGTCATCGCTTATTAATTTAATATTGTTATCATAAAATAAATAGCTTATAATAATATTATTAGTATATAAATACTTACGGGAATTATTTATATTTAAATAACTAAAAAATTTAGGAGAACAGTGTGGTTAATTTATATTATGTATTAATAGCAATTAGCGTATTGTTATTATTATTTTTGTACAAAGGTCTATTGTGAAAATTTTTAATAAATAAAAGCGATTTTGTGATTTACCTAGTAAAAGAAAAAGAAACTACTTTTACAATAAACGAATATGGAAAAATATTCTATATGGATAAAGGTAAATTACTCTATTAGGTTAGTAAGTACCATTTTTGGCAGAACAAAAAACTAGAGATTTAAGAATAAGTGTAACAAATCGATATACGGGAGAAAAATTACTTTTAAAAGAAAGTAATTTTCAATCAACAGCATCAGGTTTAAGAAGTCACAGAGAAGAACGATATTCATTTGAGGCTCCAGAAGGAGAGTATATTATTTCTTATGGCTGTGATGAAAGAGTACGAGAACCATTAAATATATCTATTCAAGTACGTAAATATAACTCGCCGGTTAAAAATGTTTTTGCGATATTGGGGAGTACACTTAGTTTATTTATAATAGTCATTATGTTTATAATGTTGCTTAGATATTTTTGGTTAAAATTTAAGAGCTATAATATATAAGTTAATATTGAAAAATATTGATTTTATATTTATCTGTATTTTAAGGAGTTGAAGGTAGTAATGAATAAAAAAATTAAAATATATTTTATAGGTGGTTTAGGCAGTAATTATTATTTCGCGAAGGATTTCTTTGAAGAGCTTGAAGTAGATACTATTTTTCTAAATCCTTATAAAGAACTAATAGAAGATAAAAAGAAACTGCAAAACTGGTTTAATAATGAAGTAAGAGATTGTGAAGAGGTTTATTTGATTGGTCATTCACTAGGTGGTGATTTAGCTAGATTTTTAGCATCACGTTGTCCGAAAGTAACTAAACTTATTTTACTTGATGGAGGTTATTTGAATTTAGATGAAATTATGTCTCTTGAAAATGAGATAGAAGCGACAAAAGATTATTTTAGACAGCATGTTTTTTCAAATTTAGAAGAAGTTATAGCTAATGAAAAATCTAAGTCGTATTATTGGTCAGAAAATCTAGAAGAAGCTTTAAGAAAATCATATCGTTATAATAATAATTCTGATAAATTTGAATTAGATTTAGATTTTTGAAAAAGTTTCTTATTTACTTAAATTACGCCGAGTAATTAGATCATACCAAAGAAATTTAGAATCAAAAGATGTACTATTTATAGCTCCAGCATATGAGGAAGAACCTGAATGGAGAAAGATATCACTAGATAAACTTCCAAAATATTTTTGATGTTGAGTTACTGGAAGATTGTGGCCATGAGATGTATATTGAGCATCCTATTGAAATTGCTAAAATAGTACTTAGTTGGATTGATAAAAAAATAATTTAATTAACTTATTATTTATAATAGAGGTCTTTAGAGGGTATAAAAGGCTTTTTTTAGCTATTTATAGAAAATATTATTTCATATAAATGAAAACATAAGATATCCATTATAGTTTAATAATTTGACTTTTACAAGTTTTATTATATATGCTTAGTATTAAGTAATTTAATATTATGAATAAAAATTTAATATTTTAAGGAGAAAAAAATGTTTTTTAGCTATTAATGAAATAAAGGATGCTAAATTAAGATATAGTCTAATTGTAGGATTACTAACCTAGTTTCTTATCTAATGTTTTTCTTATCGGGATTAGCTTTTTGGATTGATAGATCAAAATAGATCTTCAATTGATCATTGGAAGGCGGATACGGTACTACTTTCTTCAGAAGCGAATAAAACTTTGGCATTATCTAATCTTAAATTATCCGATAAATCATCTATAAGTGCTGATAATGTGGAGCCTTTTAGTCAGATGCTTACTGTTGCTAATGTCGGTGAAAACACAAATAATATGTTTAAGCAGAAAATCAGTATTTTTGGAGTAAACAAAGATAGCTTTTTAATACCATCTATAACAAAAGGAAAATCTTTTGAGTCTAAAAATGAGATAGTAATTGATAAAAGTATATCTGAAAAAGAAGGATTAAAAATCGGAGATACCATAACAATAGCGAACTCTGATATAAAAATTAAAAATAGTAGGATATACAGAAAAATCACGATATAACGTGGCACCTGTAGTGTACATAAATATAACTGATTTCAAGAGTTAAAATATGGAAATAGTAAATCAATTGAAAATATAATGGTTAATGCTTTTGTAGTAAAAGGTGAATTAAAAAATTATGATAGTACGGTTTTAGAAAAGATATCTGTAGCAGATTTTATTAATGAAATACCTGGCTACAGTGCTCAGATTTTAACGTTTGGACTAATGATAGGATTCTTAATAGTGATTTCTGCTATTATTATAGGAATCTTCATGTATGTACTTACTATTCAGAAAACACCTATCTTTGGTATAATGAAGGCACAAGGGATTTCGAATAGAATTATTGGAGCTTCTGTTTTATCGCAAACATTCTTACTTTCATTAGTTGGAAGTATACTAGGTTTGGTTGGAACATGGGCAACATCACTAGTATTACCATCAGAAGTACCATTTTTAGGAAATGGACTTTATTACAGTATTATCTTCGTTAGTTTGATTATTTTTTCTTTAGTTGGAACATTATTCTCTGTTTTAGCTATTAGAAAAATTGATCCATTAAAAGCAATCGGGTAGGTGTCATATGAATGTATTAGAATTTAAAAATGTTACTAAATCATATCAAGATGGAAATAAAGAGATAGAAGCTCTAAAAGAAACAAATTTTAAAATAGAAGAAGGTCAATTTATTGCGATTATCGGTCCATCAGGTTCAGGGAAATCAACTTTCTTAACTCTAGCAGGAGGACTTCAAACTCCATCAAAAGGTCAAATAATTATTAACGGAAAGATTATACTAATTTGTCTGAGAAAGAAAGAGCAAAGTTACGATTTAACGATATTGGATTTGTTCTACAGGCATCTAATCTTGTTCCATTTTTAACCGCGAAACAACAGTTAGAATTAGTGGATAGAATCAATAAGAAAAGAAAAAGAACATTACAAGATCAAGAATCTCTATTTAAAAGAATTAGGAATAGATCATTTTAGAAAAATAAATTACCCAAAAGACTTATCAGGTGGAGAAAGACAACGATTAGCTATTGCTAGAGCTCTGTACAATAATCCGGCAATCATCTTAGCTGATGAACCTACAGCAAGTCTTGATTCAGATAGAGCGTTTGAAGTCGTAGATTTACTTTCAAAAGAGTGTAAAGAAAAATAAATCAATTATTATGGTAACACATGATAATAGAATGATTGAAAAATGTGATCATGTTTATCGAATGAAAGATGGTATTTTAACAAAAGAAAGATAAAATATAAAGTGTCTAAGTGGAATAACTTAGGCATTTTTTTGTTGCTAATAAGTATAAGTTAGAATATAATTAAACTATAAATAAAATATGTTGTGAATATTAGGAGATGAATAATATGCTTTTTACTAGGTGTAGAGAAAGAAAATGGATGGTTATTTGCAGAATATAGATTGACCTATATAGTAGGTTGGGAGCATATTTGTAGAGGGTGTTGAATTAGCTTACGATTACTATGATAATGTTGAAGTCCTAGTTGATGATAAAATAGTAAATATAAACTCAAAAAGAACAAGTTATAGAATTAGAAGAAGCTGGAAAGATGACAATACGTGGTATTTCTAAAATAATAGGTGTACCATTAATGATAACATTTTTTAATCAACTACAAGTAGCTAGATGTTCAGTAGCCTGTGCTACAGAGGAATTTCAAGTAGCTGATTATGAAAAATTTAATAAGTCATTAGCTCAATATATGGATAGTCTAGAAATAGCCATGTTTAGATAAGAAGGACTTTTTATTCTTGAAAGTCTTTTTATTTTTGAATTATATATATTGTTTAGATAAATAATTGTATAATGTATTTTTAATATGATAATATATCTTAGTGTAGAGTATTCTCATTATACTAAATTTATGAGTAATATATAAACTATAAAGTCAAAATAGTATTGAAAGGAAAAAAATGAAGAATTTAAAGTTTGATGGAACTCAGTTAAAATATATAGCTATAATTGCTATGACAATTGATCATTTAGCATGGCTATTATATCCAGGTTTAGTTAAAGAACCAATACCAGTATTTATGCACATAGTAGGACGTTTGACAGCACCAATTATGTGGTATTTTATCGCAGAAGGATGTTATTATACAAAAGATATTAAAAAATATTTCTTTAGAATAATGAGTTTTGCTGTTGTCAGTCACTTTGCTTTTTGCTTCGGTTTAGGTATACCATTTGATATAACTACAGGAAGTATATTTAATAAAACAAGTGTCTTATTCTCATTGGCGATGTCGGTTGCATTGATCGCAATATTTAGAAATGAGAAGATAAATAATACATTAAAGATTTTATCAATTATTATGTTCTGTTTACTAACATTTGTAGCGGATTGGTCTTCTATAGCTTTAATGATGCCATTCTTTTTGTATAATCATAGAAATAATAAAAAACAACAAATACTTGACTATGTTATTTGGATAAGTGTTTATGCAGCTATTTATATTGTATTTATAGATGTATTTTTATGGAGTATTACAGTTTTGCAACTTTATTCTCATTACCACTATTAATGAAATATGACGGGACTAGAGGTAGACATATTGGTTCTAAATGGTTCTTTTACTACTATTATCCAATACATTTAGCTATTATAGGTATTTTTAGAATTATATTATATGGAAATATTCCATTGGTATTTTTAAAAATTTATAATATTTGAGAAAAGAAGTACTTTTAAAAAGTGCTTCTTCTTTTTATAATTTTAGATTATAAAGATATATGTTATAATTATATTAATAATATGGTATAATAGTTGATTTTGGAGGTAACTGTATGAAGAAAAATTTTTTGAAGATATCAGCAGTAATTCTGGTATCGATTAGTTTAGTTGGATGTGGGGCTAAACAGTCAACAGAAAATAAACAGACTGAACAACAGGCTGCGACCGTAGAAGGACCAGGAAAAGATTTTGACTGGAATGCTAAAGTTGCACCAGTTGGGAAAAAACGTACTTATACTGAGCAAAATACTGGGAAAAGTTTTGATCATGAGTTAACTGGATTAAAGCAAGCTCAGAGTAAATTATCCGAAAAACGTAAAACCATAACTGATAAAAAAGTACAAGAAGCACTTAAAGTAGTTGATGCATTTTATATAAATCAACAAAATATTGATGTTGTTGTCAAAGCTGCAGGTTTTAATAATCAAAAAGAAATGTATAAAAAACTTTGGGAAGATTATAGCAAGCAATTAGGAGTACCTGATAATGAAACTAATTTTAAATTTCAGGATGTTAATTATAACATGAAGGAATATACTGCTATGTATTTTAAAATTAATAGTAATGCTTATGGGAAAGCGGGAGCATATGATTTAGAAGACTACAAAGTTGAAGGTAATACTGTCTATTTATCTATAAAAGTACCAGCAGTTGATAAATATCAATATGTTGTACAAGCTTCTAATAAATCAAACTACAGCTCATATCTTGCGTCACTAGTTAACATAACTAGTACAAGTGATAATAAGTTTGAGCGCATGTATGCAAAAACTATTTTCTATTTAGCTGCTGTTGATTTTAGAGGCGATGGCTATGTAGATTTACAAGGTATGGATTATCTTGCAAAAGAAAAACAATACCTTGCAATTCAAGTAGACGACTCGGGTAAAGTATCGATTGACAATGACAATCTATTAAATTTATTACGTATAAAAATGGACGTAGCAAATAAAAAGAACATGGTTAAATTTAATACAACAAAAATCTAATAAAAAGGTTCCTTATTAATATATAACTTAATAAGGAACTTTTTACATATATTAGATACCAATATGTAGTAAAAAGCATAAGATATAATATAATATGGATATTAAAAATAAACTGTTTTCGAAAGGATAAAAATGAATAATAAAGAAGAAAAAGAGTTCAATGTCAAAAAGTTATGGGGAAAAATAAATATCTTGTTTTAAGCCATTCAAGTAAAATATACTTAGAAATTAGAACGTATTTAAAGCAAGAAGAAGTATCCCAAAAATAAAGTGAGCGAGTTTATAAAAACAAGCTGTAAGTTTACCTGAAGATAAAGGACAAGTAACGAATGCATTACATCATGTCTGGGGATATTTTTAAAAATATGCAACAAAAAGAAGAAAAAGATAATTTTTGAAATGATTGAAGAATATCATAATAATAAATATAAAAAGAAGATTTGATAAAAGAAGTAAAACATCTTCTAAATAAATATCCAAATAAATATTTAGAAGAATCTACTTTTATCAATGGAGGACAAGATGAGACTTTGGCATGAAGAACTAATATCAAAATTACCAAGGCAACAACTCTTAGGTCAGCATAGAGAGTGTTGTGCATTAAGAGGAAATGGTTGGGGTAAGAAACATGCAACGGTAGATTATGTATTTGAGTATGAGCCATATTTATTGTTTAAATACCATGAATTAATCATGCAGGAAATGAAGAATAGAGGCTATAATGTCAGCAAAGAATGGCTTGATAAAAATTATAGAGGAAAAATTTGTGCTTCTCACAACAATCTAAAAAGAGTATAAAATAAATAAAGCCGATTTATAAAAGAACATGATGTTGCATATTATGATGAGTGTATTGAGAATTTAGCTCAAAAGGATATTTTTTTATCTAGTAGTAATAAGAAAAAGATAGTTTTATTGACAATTAATAATAAAAGTAGTAATATTAATTTGCTTGCAAGCACAAGTAAATTAAGAGGTGACAAATGAATAATGGTGAATTAGTAAATAAATGGATAGCATTTCACAGTAATATGAAGCAAATAAGTACTGAATTAGAAGATGCCTTATCAAAAGGAGAGCATCCAATAACTTTAAATGAATTCTATAGCTTACATTACTTGAATGAAACCGAAGGAAATATATTAAGAATGACAGATTTAAGTACTAAGATTTCATTAAGTTTAAGTGCAACATCAAGAATGTTAGCTAAATTTGAGAATACGTGTGGTGTAATAGAAAGATTTTCTTCTGCTGAGGACAAGAGAGGTGTATGTATAAAATTAACACCTAAAGGAAAAAAGTACCTAGAAAAACACTACGAGTATAGTTACAGATGTATTAAATAGAAATAGTGATAAAAATATAAAATCAGAATTTATTATTTTGATTTTTTTATATTTCACTAATATACTTGTTTGTGCAAGCAAATATATTTTGATAAAAGTTTAGAGAATTAAGATGACAAAATTAACAAAGCAACCAGTAAAAGATAGAGCAGAACATAATGCATATTTTCCATCAGACTATTCTTTGAGTATATATACAAATCCTGTGACAAATTTTGATGGTTTTAAATTTGAAAATACGTATAGTGGGGAAAAAAATAGAATTTTAATGATAGCGTCAGATGAAAGATACTTACAAATGTCTAATGGAAAGTATTTTTCAACAGGTAATCACCCTGTAGAAACATTGTTACCAATGTTACATATGGATGCTGCTGGATTTGAGATAGATATTGTTACTTTATCAGGAAACTCTGTAAAATTAGAGATGTGGGCAATGCCAGAAAAAGATGAGAATGTTATGAAGCTTTATAATAAATATATAGAAAAATTTGAGAATCCTATTAAATTAGATAGAATTTTGAAAAGTATTACTTCAAAAGATTCACCTTATTCAGGTGTTTTCATACCAGGTGGTCATGGTGCAATGATTAACTTACCTGAAAGTAGTGAAGTAAAAGAAGTTCTTAAATGGGCAATTAAAGAGAATAAAAAAATCATAACACTATGTCATGGCCCAGCTGCATTAATTTCAGGAAATATTGATGAATCAGAGTTCTTATTTAAAAATTATGAAATGACTGTTTTCCCTGATAGTATAGATGAGGGAGCAAACCAAGAAATTGGATATATGCCAGGAAAATTAAAATGGTTATTAGCTGAAAAGTTAGAAAGTTTGGGTGCGAAAATAGTAAATGAAGCAATAAGTGGTCAGGTTCATATAGATAGAAACTTAATAACTGGAGACAGTCCTCTTGCAGCAAATCAACTAGGAATTGTAGCTGTAGATGAGTTGTTAAAAATGGTAAATAAATAGAGGTGAAAAACTATGAAAATTTCAATTTTAAATTTAGCTCCATTAAGACAAGGAGAAAATTTTAAAGATGCAATAGATGCAATGATTAGATTAGCTAAAAAGGCTGATGAATTGGGATATGAAAGATATTGGATTGCAGAACATCATAATATGAAAAGTGTAGCTAGTAGCGCAACGCAGTTATTAATCCAACGTACACTAGATAACACTAGTAATATTAGAGTAGGTTCGGGTGGTGTGATGTTACCTAATCATAGTCCATATATAGTTGCAGAACAATATGGAACTTTGGAAACTTTATATCCAGATAGAGTTGATTTAGGTTTAGGTCGAGCACCTGGTACAGATTATAATACTGCGCGTGCTATTAGAAGAAATACTAATAGAGAGATGGATTTTAAAAAAGAAGTTGTAGAACTGTCAGAGTATTTTAAAGATAAGAGACCTGTTCATGCATATCCAGCAGCCGGACTTGATGTTCCATTATATATTCTGGGATCTAGTACTGATAGTGCATATGTAGCTGCTGAACTAGGACTACCTTATGTATTTGCATCACATTTTGCTCCAGCTATGATGGAAAATGCAGTAGCAATTTATAGACATGACTTCAAACCATCAGAAGTTTTGAGTGAACCGTATGTAATTTTAGGTGCTAATGCAGTTGTTGCAGATTCTGATGAAGAAGCAAAAAGATTATCAACAACTCAGATTCAATCATTTTTAAATATTATTACAAGTAATCCTCAAGGAATGGTTCCTCCAGTACAATCAGAAGAAGCGGTTTGGAAAAATTATATCGCGACTACGAAGGTTCCACATTTCGGACCAATAGCTTTTGAACACGATGAAATAGTAGATCATGAGAAATCTGTAGTTAAACAAATGACTAAAATTTCGTTTATTGGCAGTAAAGAAACAGTAAAAAAACAAATTGCTGATTTAAAACGTAGAGTAGGATTTGATGAGCTTATGATTAATTCATATATTTATGATGAAGAAGCTCAACATCATTCATATGAATTATTAAAAAGAAGCTGTAGATGAATTAGAAAAACGAATAGGGAGTGGACAATGTTTATTTATAAAACAAAGAAGTTTATTTTAAATAATGGTAGTGAATGTAAACTAGTATTACCTGATAAAAAAATATGCCAAAGATATTTATAAAGTAATAGTAGATGAAAGATTAAGACTAGCAAAAGTACTTACCTTGGGTAATGGATATGAAATCAGTTCAGGATGAGGAACAATTCCTTGAGTATAGTATAGAAAAGATTCATAAAGAAGAAATGATGATGTTTATTATCCTAGTAGATGAAAATGTGGCAGGAATGATTGACCTTCATAATATAAATAGAAGTTCAAAAAGGGCTGAAGTCGGCTATTGGCTAAGTGAAAAATTTGAAGGTTATGGCATAATGACACAAGCTGTTGATATAATAGAAAAAGTATTCTTTTAACGAATTAAAACTACATAAAATACAAATTAGGGTACATCCTGAAAATTATAAGAGTGCAAGTGTTCCTCAACGTTTAGGTTATTTTAAAGAAGCTACACTAGTAGAACACGAAGTATTGAATGGTGAATATATAGACTTAGATATATTCGCAAAACTAAATAAATAAGTATTAAAAGTAAAGAATTGAATTTTAACAATTCTTTACTTTTTATATATAATTGATAATAGTTATTATTTACAATTACAGATAAGAGTGATAAAATTAATGTAAGAGTTTTAAATTATTGTTAAAGTATTAATTTAAATGGGAGTTTATAAAAATAAGGAGGAAAATTATGTTAACAGTATATAAAAAAATTTTTATCTTATGTTCCTAAAGAACGATATTTTGGCATATATAGGGATTTTATTATCTATGTTGTCAGTAGTATTCAAAGTATGGGGATACTATTATTTAAGTAAGTTTTTAATTGAAATAATTGTTTATAATAATATAGAAAAATGCTAAGTATTATGGATTTTTGTGTAGTTGGTTTACTAATTATTGCTATTACATTATATGGAATTGCTGGATTAGTAACACATGTATTAGGATTTAGATTGGAAACAAATCTTAGAAAATATGGAATTGAGGGATTATCAAAAGCGAGCTTTTAGTTTTTTTGACACTCATCCTTCAGGAAAAAAACAAGAAAAAAATAATAGATGATAATGCGACGGATACACATATGATTGTAGCTCATCTAATACCTGATAATGCTGGAGCTATATTAATGCCAATTCTATTATTAGTACTTGGATTTTTGTCAGTTTGAAAGTAGGTATTATATTAATAATACTTAGCATTGTTGGGGGAATATCACTTTCAATGATGACTGGTGAAAAAGAATTTATGAAGATTTATCAGGAGTCTTTAGAAACTTTAAGTAGTGAAACAGTAGAGTATGTTAGAGGAATTCAAGTTATTAAAATTTTTGGTATTAGTGTTGAATCATTTAAAGCGTTAAATACAGCTATAAAAATTATTCTAAATATTCTTTAGAATATGCTATGTCATGTAAACGAGGTTTTGTTGGATTTCAATGGTTCTTTTTCAGCTTTTATAGCTATGGTAATTCCAATTCTTTTACTATTTTTTAATATTGAAGATCCAAAAATGTTGGCTGTTGAATTGATTATGGTACTATTTTTAAGCGGGGCACTGTTTGTTTCATTAATGGCAATAATGTACGTATCGATGTATGCATTTATGGGACAGTCTGTCATTGAAAAAAACTAGAGAATATTTTTGAAGAAATGAATAGTAATAAATTAACATTTGGTTCTAATAATGAGTTTGAAAAATTATAATATTACCTTTGAAAAATGTTAGTTTTGGTTATACTGATAAAAAAATTATAAATGATTTGAGTTTCAGTCTAGAAGAAAAACAAGAGCTATGCTTTAGTGGGGTCTTCTGGTAGTGGTAAATCTACTATTGCAAAAACTAATCTCTGGTTTTTTTATAAGGTAGATAGTGGAGTTATTAAAATTGGAAATAGAAGTATAAGTTCATACAGTGAAGAGGCTCTGATTAATAATATTGCGTTTGTTTTTCAAAATGTGAAACTATTTAAAACCTCAATCTATGATAATGTTAAAATCGGTAAAGCTGATGCATCGTATGAAGAGGTTATGACTGCTTTGAATTTAGCAGGATGTAATAGTATTCTTGATAAATTTAGTGAAAGGGAACAAACTCAAATAGGAACTAAAGGAGTATATCTATCTGGTGGAAAAAACAACGAATTGCAATTGCTCGTGCGATATTAAAAGATGCAAAAATTATTATTATGGATGAAGCTAGTGCGGCAGTTGATCCAGAAAATGAATATGAATTGCAACGTGCATTTTCAAATTTAATAAAAGATAAAACAGTTATTATGATTGCGCATAGATTACCTAGTATTAGAAATGTAGATGAGATATTAGTAATGGGACAATGGGGAAATTATAGAACGATGGAACTGATAGGGAGTTGATGGCTTTGGATGGTGAGTATAAAAAAACTCCAAAGTTTATACAATAAAACAAATGAGTGGAGGGTTAATTATGAAAAAAATAAAATTAAAAAGTTGGTTTGCTTTAACAAATCAAGGAGCAAGTGATTTAATAAGAGCTAGTATTTTATCATTTCTAGTATATTTTTCAAATATGTTTCCTGCTATGTTACTTATGATATTAGTAGATGAACTTTTATTAGGTAATGTTAAAAAGTAAATATCTATATATAGTAATATCAATAGTGGTACTGATTGTTATATATGTACTTTTTGGCTAAAGAATATGATGCATTGTATAGTGCAACCTATAAAGAAAAGTGCTAATTTAAGAATAGATATAGCTACAACATTAAGTAAACTTCCTCTTGCATATTTTTCAAAACATAACTTATCAGATATAAGTCAAACCATTATGAAAGATGTTGAAGCAATAGAACATGCAATGAGTCATGCAATGGCAAAAATTATAGGATTCATACTTTTCTTCCCTATTATGTCTATACTTATGTTGGTTGAGAATATATATTTAGGTTTATCAATAATGATACCTGTAGTCCTAAGTTATTCTCTAATACTAGTTTCTAAAAGAATTCAATTAAAAACAATATGAAAATTTTTGAGCAACTTCGTCATAATTCTGAAAGCTTCCAAGAAGCAATTGAACTTCAACAAGATATTAAAAGTTTTGGTTTAGGTAATAAGATAAGAGAAAAATTGAATAAAGATATGGATAAAAGTGAAAAATTAAAACTTAAAAGTGGAAAATGGTACTATTTATACCTTTATTTTTTTATCATGGGTTGTTGCTCAAGGGACTTTAGTAGTCGTAATAATAGTTGGAACAACACTTTATGCAAGTGGAGTATTAATCTGCTATACTTAATCAGTTATATATTTGTTGCGATGAAAATGAAAGATATAGTTGATGGATTAGCTGCAAATACTTCAGAATTATTTTATCTAGATGCTCGTATTAAACGAATCAAAGAATTGAGAAACTCAAATTCAAAAAGGTAAAAGAAATTAAATTGGATAATTTTGGTATTGAATTAAAAATGTAAAAATTTGGTTATGATAAAAGATAGTCCAGTATTGAAAGATGTTAGTTTTACAGCTAATCAAAATGAAGTTACAGCACTAGTGGGTGTATCAGGGATGTGGTAAAACTAGTATTTTAAAATTAATATCTAGATTATATGATTATGATGATGGACAGATAATTATAGATGGACATAATATAAAAGAAATTTTTACAGACACACTATATAAGTATGTTTCAATTGTTTTCCAAGATGTAGTATTATTCAATACGTCTATTATGGAAAATATAAGAATAGGCCGTAGTAGTGCTACTGATGAAGAAGTTATGGCAGCTGCTAAGATGAGCTTGTTGTGACTTTATAGATGATTTAGAGAATGGATACAATACAATAGTTGGTGAAAATGGAGCAACATTATCGGGTGGAGAAAGACAAAGATTATCAATAGCCAGAGCATTTTTGAAAGATTCTCCTATAGTTATTTTAGATGAAATTTCAGCAGCTCTAGATGTAGAGAAATGAGAAAAAATTCAAGATAGTTTAAATAATCTTATAAAAATAAAACAGTAATTGTTATTTCTCATAGACTTAAATCAATTGAAAATGTGGATAAAAATTATTGTCTTAGATAATGGAATAGTTGAGTGCGAAGGAACACATAGTTACTTGTTAGAACATTCTAAGGTGTATGGAAAAACTAATTGAGAGATCAAAAAGCAGTAGAGACTTTTAAGTATTAAATAAGATAAAAATATAGTTTACTGAAAAAAATATTGATAGAGTATTTCTTTTTAACACGGAGATAACAAAAAGAGTTACTGATGCTATTGGTAAAGTCATAAACATTGTAGACTGAAGGAAAACAAAAAGAAATGGTTGGGAATGAAGAAATTAAAGATGATAAAATATCTTAAGAATCTGTAGAGATTACTAACTCAAAGGGAAAATCTAGAAGCAACTTCCAAATACAGGAATGAAAGATTCTATGTTAGGATTTATTAGGTTTTACTCTGCTAGCATCTTAGGGTTGGGCTATACGAGAAAAATATCTAAGAAAATAAAAGAGGTTTTATCAAGTAAGAAAAAAATTTTTATTAGAAATCTAGGTGTACTTTGTTGTTTAGATTTCTACTTTTCAATAAAAAATGATATTAAAACATTTTAAAAATTTAGAAGAAAAGTACAAATTATTTGTGTAAATGTCTTTTTATACTAAGATATGGTTAAAAAGTATATTAGTATTTATGTGAGGTAAATTATGGAAAAAGTATCTAATTAATGACAGAATTTGTAAATGTAAAATCAAGAGTAGATGAATATTTAGAAAAAATAATATTCACCAATTTTCTAAATATAAACCAAAGGTGAATACGCTAGAAACGTTGATTTAGAATTAGAGGATATTCAATATGTATGTATTTGGTAAATCCAAAAGTTGGAACATTACTAATGCAAGATGACTTTATATCTAAGTTTTAACCTACCATAAATTATTACTTATTAAGAGAGAGATAAGACAGAGTATTATATGAAAAACCTACTTCTGGTTAAAAAGAGAAAATCATTCTGATAGAATAAAAGAAATATTACCTAAGATGGACAATTTATATTTAGATATAATTAAGTATATAGAAGCATAATAAGAATTGTTTTATTTACATACTAACTTCTATAGAAGGAGATGAGAAAAATTGATTTTTCTATCTCTTTCTTTTTACTTGAATACAAATCTAAAACTAAACTTTATCAATGGTTATTAGGATATATTTTGTGATAAACTATTGTTAGTATACATAGGAGGTATGAAGAATGTTAAAATAAATTTTTAGATGTAGAATTATCTAATCCGTTAATGAATGCATCAGGATGTTCACTGTATGACGATTGAGGGAATTAGATGAATTAGCTAATAGTGAAGCGGGGGCTTTTGTTACAAAAACTGCAACTAGAGACTATAGAGCAGGTAATCCTGAACCAAGATATTATGATACAAATTTAGGAAGTATTAATTCAATGGGATTACCAAATAATGGTTTAGATTATTATTTAGACTATGTTATTAAACGTCAAAAATCCGGAGCAAAATTACAGTTTTTATCAGTTACTGGTATGAGTTATGAAGAGAATGTTGGTTTATTAAAGAAAATTCAAGAGAGCGAATATGAAGGGGTCACAGAGTTTAATTTGTCATGTCCGAATGTTCCTGGAAAACCTCAGATTGCTTATGATTTTGAACTTACAGATAAATTATTAGATGAGGTATTCACATTCTTTACAAAACCACTAGGTGTTAAATTACCACCATATTTTGACATTGCACATTTTGATGAAATGGCTAAAATTCTTAATAAATATCCACTTACGTATGTAAATAGCGTAAATAGTGTAGGTAATGGTTTATATATTGATTTAGATAAAGAACAAGTAGTTATTAAACCAAAAGGTGGATTTGGTGGTCTTGGTGGAGAATATATTAAACCAACAGCATTAGCCAATGTTCGTGCATTTAGAGAACGATTGAATCCAAGTATAAAGATTATTGGAACTGGTGGAGTTATTAATGGTAAAGATGTATTTGAACATATTCTATGTGGTGCAGATTTAGTTCAAGTAGGAACAACGTTACATAAAGAGGGAGTTTCAGTATTTTCTAGATTAACTAAAGAACTACAAGAAATCATGAAAGAAAAAGGATACTCAAGTTTAGAGGACTTTAGAGGTAAGTTAAAAGTAATAAATTAGTCATTGGAGCTTAAAGATTCTATTTGAGAACCTAATAATATATTAAATTCTTCTATGATAGATAATAAAATATTAAATAAATTATGGATAACACTTGAAAATCAATTTGAAAATTGTTATTATATATTGTACAGACAAAATATAGCACATATAAAGGCAAGAATATGGCTTGCAAGTTTCTACCATCAGACCGTAAATTTGATGACTATGGGCATTCTTATTATAATATTATTGGAGTTGGCCCAAAAATCCTAGATTTTAAAAAAGTTTACAAGAAAACTCGTGGACACATGATGGTTTATTGATATCTAAAATCGCTTTATAAAAGCTCTTTAGATATCTAATAAACTGTGCGGGGGTGACTCGACAAAATCGATTTCCCCGAAATCACGATTTTTGAGTCACTCCCATTTATTTGTAGTAGAATTTTAAATCGCCTATAAGTAATTATAGGCGATTTTTCGTATTTATATAGATTATATTTGTCAAAAATAATATATAACTAAGGAGATAAGAATTTTGAAAACTTTTATTTTAAGTTTACAACATGTACTAGATAATGTGAGGAGCAGTTATTGTTCCGATAATTGTGGCTGGTGGACTAGGTCTTTCCAGCAGAACAAACAACTTATTTAGTGTCAGTTGATATTTTTCATGTGTGGGGTAGCTACATTTCTACAAGTTTATAAAAGGTAAATTTACGGGGTATTGGCTTTACCTGTTGTTCTTGGATGATACTTTTTACTGCAGTAGCACCAGATGATAGCTATGGTAATAGCTCAGGATTACCAACTATGTAGAGCATATTTTTCGTTTCTGGGGTTGGTTGTGAGTATTAATGGCACCGTTTTTGCGAAGGTAGCATCAAATTATTCCCTCCATGTTGTTACAGGAAGTGTAGTAACGATTATTGGTATTACTGGTGCCTGTTGCGATGAATTATATTGCGGGTGGACAAGGATCAAAGATTTTGGGAATCAAAAATATTTTACTAGCATGTATTACTTTAGCTTAATTATTTTTAGTAATATACAGATTTACTACTGGATTTATCCAATCAATTTGCTATTCTTCTAGTATGGTATCTGGTACAGTTATTGCTAGTTTTTATGGGATTGGTGAGTTTATCAGAGTGCTCACAAGCAGGTTGGTTCAACATCCAACGCCATTTTAAATTTACTGGTTTTGAATTTAATAGATTACTATTTCTGTGTATGTATATGAGTAGGGTTGTTAGTATAGTTGGATCAACTGGTGTATATTGCTGCTTGTGCATGGCCAT